>Ga0209395_1001766_pt1 | contig 29753 bp, 27 predicted proteins | sample GOMGulsemesocosm_3_FD_184635 | JGI IMG/M metagenome (GOLD analysis project Ga0209395, IMG submission 184635) | Methane-oxidizing microbial communities from mesocosms in the Gulf of Mexico - GOM9D Gulf of Mexico (SPAdes) (version 2) | ecosystem: Environmental > Aquatic > Marine > Cold seeps... | reverse complement strand
CGAAGTGATATTGTCAGGTGGCGATCCGTTAATGGCAAATGACGACCAGCTTAGTGCGTTATTTGCCTTGCTAGAACCCATAGAGCATCTAACCCGATTGCGGATCCATACTCGGCTGCCAGTTGTTATCCCTGCGCGGGTAACTCAGCAATTTGTCGAGCTATGCCAACAATCTCGGTTAAAAATCGTGATGGTCTTGCACATTAACCACCCCAATGAAATTGATCATAGTGTGGTTGAGTTGGCAAGCAGGTTACAGCAGGCGGGCGTAACCATGCTTAATCAAGCAGTATTATTACGTGGTATCAATGATAATGCGGCGACGCAAATAGAGCTCAGTGAGTCTTTGTTTAATGCTTCAATTATGCCGTACTATCTACATTTACTTGATAAGGTGGCAGGAGCCAGTCATTTTGACAGTGACGAATCTAAGTCCATCGAGATGATGCGAGAAATGTATCAGCAATTACCGGGATTTTTAGTGCCAAAATTGGTGAGAGAAATTGGTGGTGAAGCTCACAAAACACCGATAGATCTTGGGTTATCCCCCAAGGTATAATGTCGCAAAATTTATAGGTAATAGAGAATAAGATGCCACATAGTCAACTTTTTACTGCGCTCCAACAAAATATTCGTCTTATCTATCGTCAGTCAATTGACGCCGATAAGCAAATTAGCCAATTGCGCCAGCAAGACATGGCAAAATTTAGTTCAATTTTTGATGAGAGTCAGGGGTTTACAACCAAAGCAAATCGCTTTACTCCGTATGCAGAAGAATTAGCGAAAGATTTAATTGAATTACAGCAGCTCGCGCCAGAGAATATAGCAGAGCAAGTTAAGCCATTGGTGGCCAAAATTGAAGTGTCATTGCAAATATTGCAGGTCTTTAAAGCTAACCTAAAGGGTAAGCCACAGAGCTAGCTCAATAATACTAGCAAGCACGTGGCTTATGATCCTAGCGAGTAAAAGACTTGCTAGGCGGCCAAACTTTTAACCTTAGTTAATGAAAATGCATCCATTATTTGTTGCTGACGTTCAACAAGACTTGAGCTGATAAAACATAAGCGGCTGCCACTTCTTTGCTGTTCCAAAATACCTGGGATTTGCTGTGCCATAACTTCGTCGTCATCACTTAGGGCATAAAGTTGAATCTCTTCACCTGGTAATGAGCATAATGCTTCATAAGCGCCAGTACCAACGGGTGTTAGATTGATATCGTCACCAATAATTTCGCCACCAACTAGTGCGCTAAAAATCTCTTCACCGGCAATTTCACTTTTAAGTACCATATACTGAATAGGGCCTTCATGCTCAAGACCTAAACTGTTTAATACCAAACGGTTGGTTTCGGCAGATGCAGCTGCATTTGTTACGATTTCACTTTTAAACATAAGGTTGTCCTTTTCTTTAGTGTCAGAAACCCGTTAATGTCAGGTCGCTTTTCAATGTTACATAAACTAAAGCAAATTAAGTGCCAACATTATTTATTTGGTAGCGGAAGTATATTTTAATGTAATAAAAGAGCAGGGGGGGTGTTGTTTTAAAGCTGAGTAAGATTCTATTGTATTGAATGTTAACAGCTAATAATTATATTATTTTACAAAATAACAGCCTCTGCTTTTTAATGCTGCGCGATAGAATACCAACTCCGCTGCGATGTAAATATTACATAAACTAAATAATAGGCGGCATTATGGCGCTTAATTGCCAACAAGTTGCCGTAAAAACATTTTAACTTGTCATCGCTAATTTTTATGAAGCGAAGTATGGAAATTAGAATATCTTTAACTCAAAAATATATGTTTCGATTCATATATTTTTAGTTAATCTAATAGCGTTTAGCTATCTTCTAAGCGCTTTTAAAAAATAGCCAAAATTTACAATCCCCATAATGGCAACCTTTTAAAGACATCGCACAGCATGAGATCCATAAGCAGTTAAAAATATTAAACAAGAGATTTAGACTTGTTTTTTAAAGACAAATAGGAAAAAGGTAAATGAGTCTAGAAATTTGGTGGGCCTTTATCATTTTGTGGGCAGCCACCACGGCACCAGTGGGTCCTAACGTGATTAATTGTATCTCCGTCTCCCAACGACAAGGTTTTTCGCATGCGCTGTGGACAGTACCAGGTATCGCAATAGCCGCTCTATTGCATATAGGTATTGGAGTCGCCGGATTAGCAGCTATCATTATGGCAAACTCCCTGTTGTTTGACCTGATACGCTACAGTGGCGCTGGTTATATGCTATATATGGCGTTCAAGCTGTGGCGTAGCAGTAACGAAATTTTTACTCCGAATAAGATAATATATTCGACTAAATTTCAGGTCGCCTGTCAGAGTTTTTTAATATCAGCGACCAATCCCAAAGCTATATTTGTTAACATTGCCATTTTTAGTCAATTTATCGACCCGATGCAGCCATTAAAAGAGCAGTTATTATTATTAATTCCCACAGCGCTAATCATAGATTCCCTGATATACGGTAGTTATTGCTCATTAGGTGCACAGCTTACAAAATTAATGGGCTCGGATAGACGACAGAAATTCTTTAATCGTACGACCAGTGCTATTTACGCAATAATTGCCACCGGGCTAATATTCTATCAAGCGCCGAAGAGCTAAATTACAGAAAAAATAGATGGAACTCGGTCTTCTGTAGCACGCTATCTGCGACGAACTTGATGTAAGCAATGCATTTGGACCCTTTCTTTTAGGGTCTAATTTCAACAAACGAGTTATTCTACAGCTTCGTTAGCTGTTTCTAATTATCGGAGTAATTGAATATGGAATTTCCAATAGAAGGTTCTTGTCAGTGTGGGCAATTAAGCTACAAACTGTTTGAAAAACCAAAAATGGTCTTAGCTTGCCACTGCACGGAATGTCAAAAACTGTCAACGAGTTCATTTAGTGTTACTGCCATAGTTGCATCAACTGCGATTGAGTTTAAAGGTGAGCTTAAAGAGTGGAGTAGGAATTCAGATAGTGGTAATAAAAATAACGCAAAATTTTGCCCAACGTGTGGTAATAGAATCTATCATTACAATCCAGCGGATTCAGAGACTATTAAATTAAAGTTAAAGCCAGTTAACCTAGCCGATGCCAAAATATTCGAACCTTCAGCACATGTTTGGGTTTGTGAAAAGTTAAATTGGTATCAAATTCCAGAAGGTGTAAAGGTTTTTGAAAAACAGCCTTAGAGTAAATCTGGAACAGTCACTTTTATATCAATAATATTTCAAAACTTTCCCCAGCGTTCACCCATAAAAAAGCCTGAATAGTGATATTCAGGCTTTTTTATTTACACTTCATGCGCAGGATAAATACATTAGAACAAGGCATGATAAGCGCTGCATAGTGTTTCTTATGCGAGCGCAATCATAACGCAGTTATTATGTATTTAGGCCAGTATGATTACATCATGCCGCCCATGCCACCCATACCGCCCATGCCGCCCATGTCAGGTGCGCCGCCAGAATCTTTTTGTGGTGCGTCGGTGATCATCGCTTCGGTTGTGATCATAAGACCAGCAACTGATGCAGCGAACTGTAACGCACTGCGAGTAACTTTAGTTGGATCTAAGATACCCATCGCAAGCATGTCGCCATATTCACCGTTAGCGGCGTTGAAGCCGTAGCTGCCTTCGCCATTTTTAACGTTGTTACAAACAACTGAAGCTTCATCACCAGCGTTAGCAACGATTTGGCGTAGCGGGGCTTCCATTGCACGTAGTAATACAGCAATACCGTGGCTTTGCTCATCGTTATCACCTTCAAGACCTGTGATAACAGCTGCTGCGCGTACTAGTGCAACACCACCACCGGCAACAACACCTTCTTCAACTGCGGCGCGAGTCGCGTGAAGTGCATCGTCAACACGATCTTTCTTTTCTTTCATTGCGATTTCAGTCGCTGCGCCAACTTTAATTACTGCAACACCGCCAGCTAGTTTAGCCATGCGTTCTTGTAGTTTTTCTTTATCGTAGTCAGAGCTTGACTCAATTGCTTGTGCCTTAATTTGAGACACGCGGCCATTGATTGCAGCTTCGTCACCAGCACCGTCGATTACAGTAGTGCTGTCTTTAGTGATAACAACACGCTTAGCTGTGCCAAGATCTTCAAGCGTTGCTTTTTCTAGCTCTAGGCCAATCTCTTCAGAGATAACAGTACCGCCAGTTAGAATAGCTAGATCTTGTAACATTGCTTTACGACGATCGCCAAAACCAGGTGCTTTAACCGCTGCAACTTTAACGATGCCACGCATGTTGTTAACAACTAAAGTTGCTAGTGCTTCGCCTTCAAGATCTTCAGCAATAATTAACAGTGGCTTACCTGTTTTAGCAATTGCTTCAAGCGTTGGTAATAATTCACGGATGTTAGATACTTTCTTGTCAACAAGTAAGATGAACGGGGCATCTAGTTCAACGGTGCCTGTTTCTTGGTTGTTAATGAAGTATGGTGATAGGTAACCACGGTCAAACTGCATACCTTCAACAACATCAAGCTCGTCTTCTAGAGATTGGCCTTCTTCAACAGTAATAACACCTTCGGTGCCAACTTTTTCCATTGCGGTTGCAATGATTTGACCAACGCTAATGTCAGAGTTTGCAGAGATAGTACCAACTTGCTCAATTGCTTTGTTGTCAGTACATTCTTGAGATAAGTCTTGTAGTGCAGCAACGGCAGCTACTACTGCTTTGTCGATGCCACGCTTAAGATCCATTGGGTTCATGCCAGCAGCAACGGCTTTCATACCTTCGGTAATGATAGACTGTGCTAATACTGTTGCAGTTGTAGTACCGTCACCAGCAGCATCATTGGCTTGAGAAGCAACTTCTTTAACCAATTGTGCGCCCATGTTTTCGAATTTGTCTTCTAGCTCAATCTCTTTGGCAACTGTTACACCATCTTTAGTGATGGTTGGTGCACCGAAGCTTTTATCGATAATTACGTTACGACCCTTTGGTCCTAATGTTACCTTTACGGCATCGGCTAATACATTAACGCCGGCTAGCATTTTTACGCGGGCATCAGTTCCAAATTTTACGTCTTTAGCTGTCATGTTGTATTCCTAAATTCTGTTAGATAGTGGTCAATGAAGGGATTAAGCTTCAACAATTGCCAAGATGTCTGCTTCAGACATAATTAATACTTCTTCGCCGTCAATTTTTTCTTTTTCAACGCCGTAACCATCTTTAAAAATTACTGTGTCGCCAACTTTAACATCTAATGGACGCACTTCACCGTTTTCAAGAATACGGCCGTTACCTGTAGCTAGTACTTCACCACGGGTTGATTGTTGTGCTGCGCTGCCCGTTAATACGATGCCGCCAGCAGATTTTGATTCAGACTCAGTGCGCTTAACGATAACACGATCGTGTAGAGGACGAATGTTCATTGATAACTCCTAATAATTTTTTTTATATTGGTCAGTACAGCATGAGCTGCACTTACATTGTTTATGATTATTTTTGCTTGTGAATAAGAGGTGGGGATGTAATTTACAGATCCAAGGGCTAGCGGATTTTTTTTTCAATTTATCGTGCTTTATTTGTCAGGAAATCCTAAAAACGCAGGTACAATAGTTCTTTTTCTTAGGTTAACGATTTCTTTTGAGATTAAATCTCCTGCAAGGTTCTACCCGCCAGACATTAACAAAAATGAGTATCCCCTCTGGTTTGGGTATTTTGACTATTTTTGCCTTTAATTTGGTTGATACTTGGTTTGTTAGCTTATTGGGTACCGATGAGCTGGCCGCTATTAGTTTTACCTTTCCTGTTTGTTTTATTTTATCGAGTGTGATTATCGGAGTTGGCAGTGGTTTGTCAGCTTCACTGGCACGAATGTTGGGCCAAGGCGCAGGTAAAGATGACGCTAATTTTGTGGTCAGCAGCTTAATACTAGGGTTGGGCTTGGTGATCGTATTAAGTGCGTTTGGCATTGTTTCGATTAAACCGCTGTTTACACTATTGGGCGCGCCGCAGCATTTAATTCCCTTGATTGAGCAGTACCTAAGTGTCTGGTATGTGGCGATCATATTTTTAGTTATTCCGATGTTAGGCAATAGTGCGCTACGAGCGACCGGCAATACCAAGTTCCCGAGCTTGGTGATGGCGTTGGCGGGGTTGTTAAATGCGATATTTGATCCTATTTTGATTTTCGGTTGGGGACCTATTCCAGCTATGGGCATGCAAGGGGCGGCGTTAGCGACTTTATTGGCGTGGTTTTTTGCGATGTTTTGCTCGTTGTATTTACTTTATCGCAGTAGCCTTATTCGTTGGGTTAGGCTCAGTTTTAGCCAACGTTATTCACATTGGCAAACAGTGATGAAAATTGGTCGTCCTGCGGCGCTGTCTAACATGATCAATCCATTAATTAACGCGATTATTATGGCGATGTTAGCCAGCACCGATACCGCGGCGGTTGCTGCATTTGGCGTAGGCATTCGCATTGAGTCGTTATTGTTAATTAGCATTATGGCGTTATCTTCATCATTAACGCCTTTTATTGCGCAAAACCTTGGTGCGGGGCAGAATTTGAGGGCGCAAAGTGCTTTGATCGGCAGTGCGCATTTTTCAATGATCACCCAATTAGTATGTTATGTGGTGGTCGCAATATTGGCACGGCCGATTGCCCATTTGTTTAGTGAAGATGCCGCAGTGATTGAATATTTAGTGGTGTTTTTGCGCATTGTGCCCTTTGCTTACGGGGCGTTGGGCATAGTGATAATGTTGGCGGTAAGTCTTAATGCCTATAATCGTCCTGGTAGTTCCTTGGCGCTTAATCTGTCACGCTTATTTTTATTGATGTTGCCATTGGCTTGGCTTGGCAATTCGCTGCTTGGGGCAACAGGTATTTTTTCCGCGATTGCCATTGCTAATATAATGATGGGTGGTGCGAGCTATTTGTTGGCATTACGTATTAGTGAGGCTAAGGGTTAATCTGCGCTATTTTTAACAGCGTAAGACATGCCAAGCTTCACAAATAGTTCTAAATTTGGCGGCATTGCCATTGGGACGATCTGGGTGCCAGCGTAACGCCAATCGTCGCCATTGTTTACGAATGTCTGCCTTGCTGGGGTCCGATGTTAACTCGAAAACAGTTAACGCTGTTAGGCGGGCACCATTATCTAGAGGCGTAGCGGTGCTCGCGCCGATATGCTGTTGATATCGGTTCCAAAATTGTTCTAACATTTCGCGAATATAGTCACCGCTAACCTGATAGTTGTCCCAATTTAGGTAGTATTCTCGCAACCCCTGATCGGTTTGAATAGCCAAAGATAGATCGCTGGGCAGGTGGGAGAAAATCTTAATCTCCATCGCATGAACCTGCAACCATTGCTTAGGTAATAACATTTGCTGTAGTTGAAATAGCGCATTCATCAATAAAAAATTACGCTTAAATAGATCTTGATCAGGATCTTGATCAAGCGCCATCAATAGTCCCTGCGCTTTAAGTTGAGTCGCTAAATAGTGAATTTTCCAACTATGTTCTGTTTTTTTTAACAAACTTAACAGTGGCCAAATCAGCGGGTTTTCTTGCTCGATGTCGCTGGTTTTAAGTGCGTTAACTTGCGGTTGTTGAACTAATTGCATTACTAAAATATCCTCAGCAGTTGGTTATTTGACCGTCGCGACTGATTGTTCAAGGTATTTGGTTATATTAACGTGATCCATTTGTTCTGGCTCTAAATATCGCTCACCATATTGCCAGTAAATACCACTGGTTAGTAACAGTTGGAAGATATCCATGTCGATTTGATTGCCCGCTGCCATATTATACAAAATATCGACCGCGACACTGAGCGTTTTGGGTTTTTTGTATGGGCTTTGTGGCGAGGTTAATGCTTCGAATCTATCGGCAATTGCCATGATGCGGTCGGGGATCGTTAGCTGCTCGGCAGTTAATTTTCTTGGATAACCGCTGCCTCTTAAGGTTTCGTGGTGCGTTGAGGCGTAGTGTGGAATTTTAGCTAGATTTTGTGGTAATGGCAGTGCTTCAAGCATCTTGATGGTGCTGATAATATGCTCATTTATTTTAAACCTTTCTTCATTGTTGAGAGTGCCTCTGGTTACTGACAGGTTATAGAGTTCTCCATTGTTATTTAAATGCTGGGGGATTTTCATTTTGATATTATGCTTAGGATCGAAAACCAGTGGTTGGTCGCGTTTGATAATATGCTCAGGTTTGTCCATTAGCAGGTTTTCAGTTACCGGAAACTCATTGCTCCTTGGGCTAAGGCGCGCGGTTTCAGCAGGCGAGAGGCCAAGGCTATCGTCAAAATTTCGTTGCCATGTCGTGTTGGACAGCTTACGCAGGCGTATTATGTCCCGGTGTGGCATAAAATCGGTGCCGACATTAATACTGGCAATGAACTCAAAATCATCAACTAGGGCTGCGCGTTGTTGCTGTAACCGTTGTTGTAACAAGACTAAATTTAGCGGTTTTTTGGCTAAATCGGTTAAGTAATCAATTTCAATGTCGCGCCATAGCACCTCAAAGCGCATTCTAACTTCGTGGATCCTATTATAAATTCCTTCAAGCTTAGTGCTTTTGTTAATAATATGCTCGGGTGTGGTTACCTTGCCACAGTCATGTAACCAAGCTGCAATGCTAAACTCACGACGCTGTTCTTTGTCAAAGCTAAAGTCATTAAATGCGGTTTGTTCAGACTTAGATGCACAGTCGGCTAACATTAATGCTAATTCAGGCACCCGTTCGCAATGCTGAGCGGTATAAGTTGATTTGTCATCGATCGCCTGACTAATAATTTTAGTAAAGGCTTTTAGTAAGTCTTGCTGATCATGCTGATGAAATTTTAAGTTAGCATTCTCAGTATTAATTTTATCAAAATACTCAACAAAAGGTCTCGCCAGTAACCAAGCTATTGGCAAAATAATCATTAAGGCGAAAATAGCCAACATGATGGCTATTTTCGCTTCACTGATGCTTTTTTCGGTAATTTTATCAAGCTCAATTACGATTGAAAAACGGTTGTTATTTGTCGGATGAATATTGATGTGTTGCGAAAAAATAACATAATCAACACCGTTAACCGTCGTCTCTATTGGCGCTAAGTCGTGTGGCGCTGTTGCTGAGGTATTAATGAGTTCAGGGTAGGGGATTAGTCCGTTAATAATCTTATTTTTAACGGAGTTTTTAGTGTTTAGCCATTTTTGTTGTAACGCCAAATGTTGCTGTGGTGGAATGTTGGCAATAGCTAGATCAACTAATTCGGCCAGTTTTTTATTATGATGCTGCGATAGAAAGTGCAGTGAGCTAGGGAAATTTATCGGTAAGAAATTTAACTTATTATGGTATTTTACATCGGTGATAAAAAACTGTTGGGCTAAGTGTTTGACAATTACTTCGACATCAAGACCTGCATACACAGTACCAGAACGTACAGCGTCTAATACTGCCTTTCGGCTTGGAAACTCAACAATTTTAATACGAGGAAAATTTTGCTGCAAGGTATTGGTAACCGACCAACCTTTTACAATGCCCAAGCGTCGACCTGACAGCATTTGCAGGCGCGTGATTTCAGGCACCTGTGGTTGGGTGAACAATGCAAACGCTAAATTAGCGAACGAGGTACTAATGATGCCATCGCGTTCATTATCAGGGGTATGATAAATGGCTTGGCGCATATCAATTTCGTTGTTATTGAATTTTTGGATTAATTGCTGACTGCTAAAGCCATTAATATATTGAAATTGTAAGCCTGTCATTTTTGCAATAATAGAAATTATATCGACCGCATAACCTTGGGGGTGACCAGCGACCGAAAAATCTAGTGGTGCTGCGTCTGTGGCATTGGTGATGCTAATAACGGGGGCCTCATCAACCAGTTTCTGTTGGGTGAGGTTTAGCTGTAATGGTTGCACGGTCGATAACGGATCTGCTTGATGTTGTAGAGTATTTGAAGCAATAATTTCGCCGTTGTTATTAGATAAATAAACCTCACCTATATCATTAATTTGTTGTTGAATTAGGTAGTCAGAAATGGAGGTTAACGCGATGTCAATGCCAAGGACAGCAACGCCGTCAGCAAGTTGGGTCGAATACGTTTGACCCGGGGTTTTTAAAAGCTGGAATAAATAAGGCTCGGTCTTAGTTGTTTGACCGATCTTAGCACTGTTATACCAGGGGCGTTTAGTGGCATAAAAATTACTCTTTTGCTGACTGATAGTTCGTAACTTAAAGGCTTCATTTAAGAAATTATAATGGCGTAACCGTTGGCCGTCATGATCAGTTATTGTGACAACAATCCAACGGTCTTCTGGTAAGGCGCCATATTGTTTTCGCACGATTGGCGCGGAGTCTAAATTGATTAACTCATAAAAATCGCCATTGCCAAAACCGACATAAATGGCGTAAAACACTGGATTATTTCGCATTATTTGTGCAAACAAATCACGAGTTTGTGGTTTTATCCAGTCGTTGTCGATTAAGCTAGTATGTTGTGACAGTATCTTTGCGGCGTTAAGCGCTTGGGTGTCTAACGACGCAATATAATCACTGGTATTGTTGGCGGAAAGCTCATAAAGCGAAAAGGCGGATTGAGTCGCGAGGTTTTTATTAAAATAGTATTGCAGCCCGATAGTGACTGATGCCGTGAGCAGTGTTGTTAAGGTCACCAGCAACAGCAAGGTCGGCCTAATAGATAACTTAAATTGACTATGTTGAGTGCTCACTGCGTATCCTTACGTCTAAGTGCCAAATCCATTGGCTATGTTGTACTAAAGTGTAGCCACTTGAACAGCAAGTCGCCGTAAACCCATCCATGGGGGCTCTGGCACAGCATCCATGCTGCTCAAGCTTGCTTTATCAAATACCAACACTTTCAATCAATTATGTAGCTGGTTTTATCTTTTATTTAAAGACAACAAGTTAACAATAGCCGTGTGGTGCGATCGGTTTTAATCCCCGTTGTTAGTTGCATTCAATTGGATAATCGTTAGGAGAAAAAATCAGGGACGATTTTTTAGCTTTTCGCGCTGGGACGCGCATAAAAAGCGGTTCCGTTAAGACGGTTATTCTACTGAATGTAAGCAACTAAATCGCGGGTCGCTTTATTTGGTTACTTTCTTTGCCGACGCACAAGTTGGTTTGGAACCAACTTGAACAGCCACAGGCTGGCCCGCAGGGTTAAATACATGGATGTATTTAATAAAGAAAGTAACTGGTGTGCCTGCGCCAAAATTCAAGAATGGGAAACAGATAAAGCACATCATAAAGTTCGCCAAACCTAATTTATAGCCACAGTTAACTACAACATAGCCAATACCATTAATGATTCTCTGGTAATCGTAAGGGTTAGTCAATCATTAAGTTGTTTGTTTATTATGCATTTTATGATGGTGGGTATAATGTTTATAACAATGGTAGGTTACGGTTTGAATAAACCGTAACCTTTAGTGTTACTTATTAGTGCTATTTATGATCGTGTGTGTCGTGCGGCGTGCGGTCTTTTGCAGGTGGGCGCTCAATCTTATTTTGATCTTTGCTGACAAATTCGCCTTCAATGATATCTTCGGATTCGTTTGGTTTTTGTCCAAAACCTTGACCGTTAAATGGATTATTAGACGCTTGGCGCAGGATCATTTTAGTTAAAAAATAATTGGCAAAGGCTTTTCTTGATATCGGTGTTAGCAACAGCAGCCCTAGTGCATCGGTAGCAAACCCCGGCGTTACTAATAAAACGCCAGCGACGGCTAGCATCACACCTTCTAGCATCTCTTGGCCCGGTTGTTGGCCTTGTTGTATTTTTTGTTGGGCAGATAATAAGGTTTTAATCCCTTGGCTACGCACTAGAGAGGCGCCTATGGCAGCGGTTAAAAGAACCAATGCGATAGTGGGTACTAATCCCATATATTCACCGACTTGAATTAAAATCGATATTTCAATAATAGGAACGATAACAAAGATCAGAAATAATATAATTAACACGCTAACTCTACTCATTAAGGTATTTAAAGAAATCAATAAGCTGAATTCTTAAGGGGGGCTTGTTATTAAATGCAAATAATTCTTAATATCAATGCCCTTTTAGTGATATTGGGGTAAACTACCACAATTGAAGTTAATTCTCCCTATATTAATGGCTAGTAGCCACCCTAGGAGCTTTATGACCGGATGTATTCAAGTAATTTGTAACTGCCCAGATGAGGTTAGCGCAAGGCAAATAGCCGAAACCGTCGTTGAACTTAAATTGGCCGCTTGTGTCAATATTATCAAAGATGTTCAATCAGTTTATTGTTGGCAAGGGCAGGTTGAACAAGCAAGTGAAGTGCAGCTGCAAATAAAAACCCGCGAACGTTTGTATCAAGCATTAGAACAACAGTTATTACAGCTCCATCCTTATGATGTCGCAGAGGTTATTGCGTTACCTATAGTCAATGGTAGCGCAGATTATATTGATTGGTTAAAAGGTAGTTTAGATTAATGGTAACAAAATTTTATAATGGTTCATTTGCGGTGCTATTGACACTATTGGCTGCATTATCTTCAGTTTTTAATCCTGTAGTTGCTGGCAGTTTGTTTGATGACGAACCGCAGTTTTTACCTGTGGAGCAAGCTTTCAAATTCAACTTTAGCCAGAAAAACGACAAGATAATTGTTAATTGGCAAATTAGCGAAGGCTATTACCTTTATCAGCATCAATTTAAGGCTAACAGCGATACCGCTCAAATCAAGCCGTTGGTGTTGCCTGAAGGGGTGATGCATGAGGACCCTTACTTTGGTAAGCAGGTGGTTTATTATCAAAGTGTCAGTTTTGATTTGTCATTAACGCCTAGTGATAAGCCCCACGAAATTAAAGTGCGTTATCAAGGCTGTGCCGATGCCGGTTTGTGTTATCCACCTACGACAAAAATAATCTTTTTCGATCCTAAATATGTCACTGCAGCTACTCTTTCTGAAGAGTCCACATCAGCGGTTAGCCAACCGAGCAGCTCAACGAGTGAGCAGGGTAAGTTTGCCAGTTTACTGAGCGGCGGCAGTTTTTATTGGGCTTTGTTGTTGTTTTTTGGCTTGGGCATTGGTTTAGCATTTACTCCTTGTGTCTTTCCGATGTATCCGATTTTATCCGGTATTATCATGGGATCGGGTAATAAGCTATCAACACGGCAGGCCTTTTTGTTGTCGATGACCTATGTTCAGGGCATGGCAATTACCTATTCAGCTTTGGGCTTGGTTGTGGCATCAGCTGGTTTGAAATTCCAGGCTGCTTTTCAGCACCCATTAGTATTAGGTGCGCTGGCGATTTTGTTTACAGGTTTGGCGCTCTCAATGTTTGGGGTATTTAACCTGCAAATGCCTGCGTCATGGCAAAATAGGCTTAATCAAGTATCAAATAACCAAAAAGGTGGCCGCTATGGCGGCGTTTTTGCGATGGGTATGATTTCAGGGCTAGTTGCCTCGCCTTGTACTACTGCGCCGTTATCTGGCGCTTTGCTCTATGTTGCGCAAACAGGTGATTTAGTGCTCGGTGGCATTACCTTGTATGTGCTGAGTTTAGGTATGGGTGTACCTTTATTATTAATGGGTATTTCAGGCGGTAAACTGTTACCTAAAGCTGGCGCGTGGATGGAGGTGGTCAAAGGGATCTTTGGCTTTATGCTGCTATCTGTGGTGGTGGTATTGCTGAGTCGTTTTGTCAGCGACAGTATTAGCTTGATGATTTGGGGTTTGTGGGCTGTGGCGTTAGCGGGTTATTTATTGCATCACAATAAGCAAACACAAAGCGGCGCAATGCACAGTATTAGGCATACGTTGGCCTCAGTTATGTTGATTCTTGGTACATTAACGGCGGCGATGCCTTGGTTGGGAAATCAAACGTTGATTGGACCAACTAACTCAGCGCATCAAGTTGATTTTATTCAAGTTAAAGGTTATCAAGAACTGCAGCAGCAGTTAGCGTTGGCTAAGGCAGATAATGTGCCGGTGATGTTAGATTTTTATGCAGATTGGTGTGTTGCTTGTAAAGACTTTGAAACCAAGACTTTTTCTGATCCGAGTGTTGAGCCGTTATTGGCTAATATGCGTTTAATTCAGGCCGATGTTACCAACACTGATGCACTTGATATTGAGCTGCAAGAAAAATTAGCGGTGCTGGGTTTGCCCAGTATTATCTTGTTTGATCGCCAAGGCGTTGAGCTAAAAAACCTTCGTGTTGTTGGTTTTCAAGAACCAGCACAGTTTAAGGCGATTATTGAGCAAGCATTTAACTAGTTTTATGTTTAGCGGCGCTTGATTGGCGTGATAGAGAATTAGCCATTAACACTGCGCTAGATACAATAATAAAAGGGTTTGATACAATCGACGGTATCAAACCCTTTTTATCTGATAAAGACTAAAATGAAATATAAAGATCTGCGTGATTTTATCGAGCAATTGGAAAAACTTGGCCAGCTTAAGCGTATTAGCCAAGAAATTGATCCTTATCTAGAAATGACAGAGATAGGCGATCGAACTTTACGCGCTAAGGGCCCAGCATTATTATTTGAAAACCCTAAAGGCTCAAATATACCTGTCTTAACCAATTTATTTGGCACGCCAGAGCGTGTGGCGTTAGCAATGGGCCAAACCGATGTGTCGGCGCTACGAGAAGTTGGCGAACTAATGGCACAGCTTAAAGAGCCTGAGCCACCCCGTGGCATGAAAGACGCGTGGAATAAGTTACCGCTGTATAAGCAGGTGCTCAATATGCCTACTAAGCGACTGCGCAGTGCACCTTGCCAAGACATTGTGATTAGCGGTGACGATGTTGATTTAACCATGTTACCTATTCAGCATTGTTGGCCGGGCGATGTCGCACCCTTGGTGACTTGGGGTTTGACCATAACCCGTGGTCCACACAAAGAGCGCCAAAATTTAGGTATTTATCGCCAGCAGTTGCTCAGCAAAAATAAGCTAGTGATGCGCTGGTTATCACACCGTGGTGGTGCGTTAGATTATCAAGAATTTCAAGAAACTAATCCTGGTGAACGTTATCCTGTGTCTGTGGCTTTGGGGGCCGATCCTGCGACGATTATTGGCGCAGTGACTCCCGTGCCAGATACCTTGTCTGAATATGCCTTTGCCGGCTTATTACGTGGTTCGCGCAGTGAAGTGGTTAAAAGTATTTCTAATGATTTAGAAGTGCCTGCCAGTGCTGAGTTTGTGCTTGAGGGCTACCTAGAACCGGGAGAGACCGCACCAGAGGGACCTTATGGCGATCACACTGGTTATTATAACGAAGTTGAAGAGTTTCCTGTCTTTACCGTAACTCATATTACTCATCGTAAAAAGCCAATTTATCACAGCACTTATACTGGCCGTCCACCCGATGAGCCAGCGATATTAGGGGTGGCATTAAATGAAGTATTTGTGCCTATTCTTAAAAAGCAGTATCCAGAGATTGTTGATTTTTATCTGCCACCGGAAGGTTGTTCGTATCGAATGGCGGTTGTGACGATTAAAAAGCAATACCCGGGACACGCTAAGCGCGTGATGATGGGGGTGTGGTCATTCCTGCGCCAGTTTATGTATACCAAATTTGTCATTGTGTGTGACGATGATATCGATGCCCGCAATTGGGACGATGTGATCTGGGCGATTACCACGCGCATGGATCCGGCGCGCGATACGCTATTAATAGAACATACCCCAATTGATTATCTTGACTTTGCCTCGCCTGTTGCTGGTTTAGGGTCTAAAATGGGAATGGATGCTACTAATAAATGGCCAGGCGAAACTGACCGCGAATGGGGCGAACCCATTGTGATGACTCAGGAAGTTAAAGATAAAGTTGATGACATCTGGGATGATTTGGCTATTTTTGAGGATTAATACGCTAACTCAACTTAGGATATCGTCTTTAGTCGGTATTAAAGCGGGTATAATTGCGGTATCCTTGGCGAAAAATATTAACATTTCAAGGTAATTTAATGTCAGAAATTAGATGTAGCGTTGAAAAATTACACGCTTTTAATGATTCGGTTTATCACGTGGTATTACGCCCAGAGCAGAGCTTTGCGTATAAAGCGGGTCAATACTTAATGGTCAAAATGTCAGATGAAGACAAACGCCCATTTTCTATCGCCAGTGCGCCAAGTGATGGTGACTTAATCGAATTGCATATTGGTGCCTCAGAGCAGCATAGTTATCCGATGCAAGTGATTGAGCGGATGAAAGAAAATCAAGAAATTACTATTTTAGCGCCCTTTGGTGATGCTGATTTAAGTAATGACAATGAGCGGCCTATTATTTTAGTTGCTGGTGGCACTGGTTTTAGTTATGTGCGCTCAATTTTGCGTGAACTGGTTGCTAATAACGATCAGCGTCAAGTAGCTGTTTACTGGGGTTGTAAAGACTTAGCGCATTTTTATGTGCTAGAAGAAGCACAGCAACTGACCGCTGCCCATGACAACATTACGTTGATCCCTGTGGTTGAAAATGCTCCGGCAGATTGGTCTGGTGTTAGTGGTTTAGTTCACCATGCTATCCTAGCCGCTTATAGTGATTTGAGTGAGTATGAAATCTATGCCGCAGGTCGCTTTGAAATGGTTGGCGCTATTCGCGATGCATTTCTTGAGCAAGGCATGAAAATAGAGCATATGCACGGTGATGCACTGGCCTATTTGAAGTAATGCGTATTAAATATGGTGGCTGTTGCCACCTTATTTAAAATAACTAGTACTTGAAATAACGAGTACCTGAAATAACAGTATTTACGACGCTAGCAAATTACCTCGGCGATAACTCAATATGTAATGACCAGCCAAGGTTAAGCCTCGAGCTAGCATAAAACACATAAAGGCTAACCACAGGCCTTCATTGTGCCAGTCGGCGACTAACAACCACACCGCAAAAAATATCATGCAAGCACATAACATCGAATTTCGCATCACTTGAGAGCGTGTCAATCCGACATAAACACCATCCATAATAAAAGACAACCATGCAACGCAGCTAACGGCAATAAGCCAAGGCAAGAATTGCTCCGTAAGATGTCGTACCGAGTTTATATCGGTTAACCAAGCTATCCATGTGTTGCCCCAGAGCCATAAGGCATACGAAAACCCAAGGCCTACTACGGCACACCAAAAGGCACAGTCACAAACAATTTGGTGCAATTTGTCGCTATTTTTTTGCCCTTTTGCTCGGCCAACTAAAGATTCTGCAGCATAAGCAAAACCATCGAGACCATAAGAAGCAAACAAAAACAGATTCAATAAAATGGCATTGGCCGCCACATACACATCGCCAAAACCAGCGCCAGTCGCAGTGATAAATGCCAAACAAAGCTGCAAGGCTAATGAACGGATAAAAATGTCGCGGTTAAGCGTTAATAAACGCCGTAACATTGGGAAATCAAAGCTTAATAACTCGGTTATAGAAAGATTTTTTAGCTGACGAAATAAGACCTGTGATACGAGTAATAAACCACAGTAATCTGCAATAACAGACGCACTGGCGGCGCCTGCTACGCCCCATTCAAACTGAACGACAAATAAGATATCGAGCACAATATTAATAACATTGATGCACAACAATTGATAAACCAGCCACTTAATTTGGCCGCTGGCGACTAAGTAACCAAGAATCACTAAGTTAGCTAATACCGCAGGTGTTGAGAAAATACGGATATCAAAATATACTTGGCCATAGGTGGTTACCTGCTCACTGGCACCAATTAAGCCAAATGCCAATTGCTGTAACGGAGTTTGTGCTAATAACAACAATAGAGCGATCGCCATAGCTAACGTTAATGAGTGAAAAAAGTAGCGCCACGCCAACACGGGGTTTTGCTGGCCCAAGGCTTGCGCAACAACACCAGTTGTCGACATGCGCAAAAAGCCGGTTAACCAAAAGATGATGCTAATGATCATGCTGCCAACGGCAATGCCACCAAGATAATAAGCGTGCTCAAGGTGTCCGATCACCGCAGTATCAACTAAGCCTAATAAAGGTGTGGTAATATTAGAGAAAATCATTGGCAAGGCCAGTGCCAATAATTTACGCTGTTGCTTGAGCTTAGTGACAATATTCATTTTATTCCTGAGGTTTTTTATGCGGCGTCTTTTTGCCAGTTTATTGTTGTGTTTTTATTTCACGCCTGCATCTGCGGCTGTGGTCTTACAATACCATCACGTCAGTGATACCTCGCCTGCAGCCACCAGTATCAGTGTTGATATGTTCAAAAACCATATGAATTATTTGACCGATAATAAGTATAAGGTGTTACCGCTGTCCGAGATTATTAGTCAACTGCAACAGGGTCAAGAGCTTGGCCCTAATGTGGTGGCCATTACCTTTGATGATGGTTATAACAATGTTCTAACCAACGCCGATCCTATTTTAAAACAGCATGGCTTTAGCTACACCTTATTTATTGCCCCAGATGAAATCAGTCACAATTATCCAAATATGTTGAGCTGGTCTCAAATAGAGCAACTAAGCGATAGCGGTGTTGCTATAGCTAACCATAGTAGCAAGCACTTACATCTTAATCGCCGGCTGGTTAATGAAAGCCTTGAACAATGGCAACAGCGGGTCAGTCAAGACATCGAGCAAGCAGAGCAACAGATAATTTTACGCACCAATCAAAACCTTAAATTATTGGCTTATCCCTATGGCGAGTATAATAGTGAGCTACAGGCACTGGTCAAGAAGTTAGGTTATGTCGGCATCGGCCAGCATTCTGGGGCGTTGGCATCATATTCTGATTTTAGCGCCTTGCCACGGTTTCCGATGTCGGGGCCTTATGCTAATTTAGACACCTTAAAAATTAAGTTAAAGTCATTAGCAATGCCTGTTACTAAGTTGGTGAATGCTAACTCTCAGTTGAGCCAACACTCTAAAAGTAAGCGTAAAAATAGACCTGTGTTAACTGTTACCTTAAATACAAAAGATGTCGATACCAGACAACTCTTTTGTTACATTCTGGGAGAGCGAGTCGATCCTACTTGGGTTAATAAGCGTCGATTTTCAATCACCGCAACTCAAGACTTACCGCCGGGTCGCTCACGGTATAATTGTACGGCACCAAGTAAAAGCCGTTTAGGTTACTATTGGTTTTCGCAACCTTGGATTAATATGAAGCCTGACGGCAGTTGGTATCACGGATGATTTTATTAGGAAGGGTGCCAAATCCGCGCATGGCACAAGCATTCATTGATTACTTGTATAATATTGATATTGATTGCCAATTACGTGACCAGCAAGGTTTTGAATTATGGTTGGTAACCATTGGTCAGCAACAAGTTGCGCAGCAAGAGTTTGAACTATTTATAGCAAACCCTAATCACCCTAAATATTTGGCGGCTTCATGGACTAATGCCAACCCTCAGATTAGTGCAGTTGGTCACTCAGCTGCTAACACTGAGATGTTAGCAAACTTCCTGAGTCATAGCGGCCCTGTGACTTTAATCACTTTTGGCATCGCGGTTGTTGTTTATCTCAGTTATTTATTGGGCTTTAACTTTTTATATCAGGCTTTAGCATTTTTCCCGACGTTAGAATCGGCGCAATTGGATCAAATTTGGCGTTTTGTAACCCCGAGTTTGTTGCACTTTTCGGCCTTGCATATTCTGTTTAACTTGGTGATGTGGTGGTACCTTGGTGGTTTAATCGAAAATCAGGTATCGTCGACCAAATTACTGGCGATTTTTGTATTGGCTAGCATCTTCCCTAATATAGCGCAGTATTTAATGACAGGCCCTGCATTTGGCGGCTTATCTGGCGTTGTTTATGCTTTAGTGGGTTATGTGTGGTGGCGCAATCCTAAAGTAGGGCTTTATCTGCCGCCAGCTTACATAGGCTTTATGCTCGTGTGGTTAGCGGTGGGTTTTTTCGATCTGTTGGAAGTGAAAGTAGCTAATGGTGCACATGTTGGCGGTTTAATCGTTGGCTGCTTATTAGCGCTTTACGATAACCAATGTGATAACAAGCGCGATAATAATTAATTAGATTGGCGGCGTATTGTGAATTTGCCGCCTTGCTATGATCTGTTAGTGATGGATATATTTGGTAAACAGCAGTCTAACAATCAGTTTTTTACCTGTTTCTTGTTTAAGCAAATCATTGAGAGTTTCAAAACACAATTCACGAATTTCTTGCTTGCCAGACGCTGATTTTATTTTATCAGCAGTTTGCTGACCTAATAACTCGACGATGGCGGCACGTAACAGCGGGGCGTGGTGTTCGACAATTGCTAGGTCATCAGGATTTTTAACCATTACTTCCATGGTTAGACGAACGAAACCAACTTTTTTACCCGGGGTAATATAGTTGGTAGTAATATCGGGTTCAAAGGCAAAATATGCATATTCATCAACTATATCTTCACCTTCACTTTCGGCGTAGCTGTTTGCGCTTAATAGCACCATAATTGTTGCAATGAGTAAGCTGAAAAATGCTTTCATGTATTACATGTTCCCTTTAGTTTGCGACTTAATAGTCACGGCAGTGATTCTTGTCGATTGTCACATGTTAAGGCTATCTGGTGGATATAGCAATAACATCAATAATTTTGAAGGGATAGCGAAAAATTTTTAGTGGTTTTGCTATTACTATTTTTAGCTGCTTATCGCATAATACGCCAGCTTATAAAAACTAAGAAAATCCCGTGTCTGATACCTATAGTTTTAACCTTGATCAACTAACACTTCCTTTTCCACACGGCTGTGACAGTCAATGGTTGAAAGAAAGTGAACTGTCTAAACCTGATTTAGCGCGGCCGTTGGCCAGCTGGCTGTTTGATCGTGACTCACTAACCACCCGCTTAACGAGCCATTGCGATGTTTTTTCGGTGGTGGTATTAAAGAGCGGAGCGGGTGAAATATCACCTGCTGAGCAGCTGTTATTCCCCGATATAGCAATGCCACTTAATTGCCGTGAAGTATTGCTGTTATGTAACGGGATACCTCAGGTTTATGCCCGTAGTTTAATTCCACATCAGGCGCAAGAACAGTCTGACATTGGGCTAAAAAAATTGGGAAATAATTCATTAGGTCAGGTGTTGTTTCAGGCGCCTCAAGCTCAACGTGGCCCAATTGAAGTTAGTCAGTTTAGTTTATGCTCATCGATCGCAAGTTTTGCAAGTCAGCTTAATTTGACGCCAACTCAGCCATTGTGGGGGCGTCGCTCGTTATTTACATTGCAGCAATATCCGTTGTTGGTCTGTGAAATATTCCTGCCCGGCGCGCTAGCCTATCAAGAGGTAACATCATGATCTCCAAACCCCAATTACAGGGCTTCATTGCACTGATGCGAATCGATAAACCCATTGGCACGCTATTATTGTTGTGGCCTACCTATTGGGCATTGTGGCTTGCAGCGCAAGGCACACCGGACTTAAAGGTATTTATAGTCTTTACGTTAGGGGTTTTTGTGATGCGCAGCGCCGGTTGTGTGATTAATGATTTTGCCGATCGCAAGATAGATGGCCAAGTGGCGCGGACCAAAGGACGACCACTGGCCACTGGTGTGGTGTCATCAAAGCAGGCTTTGATGCTATTTTTTGGCTTGCTGGCGATAGCTTTTCTGTTAGTGCTGAGCATGAACAACCTAACGATAGGTTTGTCTTTTGTCGCAGTTGCACTGGCGGCTTGTTATCCATTTATGAAACGTTATACCCATTTGCCACAGGTAATGTTAGGTGCTGCTTTTGGCTGGTCTATTCCTATGGCTTTTGCTGCGCAAACGAATCAATTGCCAGCGGTGTGTTGGTTGTTATTTACAGCTAATTTGGCATGGACAGTTGCGTACGATACTTTGTATGCGATGGTTGATCGAGATGACGACTTGAAGATCGGGGTTAAGTCGACGGCTATTTTGTTTGGCCGCTACGATCGTTTAATGATTGGCCTGTTGCAGGCAACCACGTTATTTTGTTTGATTGAAGTTGGTTTGGCTTTGCAATTGTCGTTGTATTATTATGCGGCTGTACTTGTTGCAGCAGCTTTGTTCGTGCAACAGCAATGGCAGGTAAAAATATTTGATCGAGATGCTTGTTTTAAGGCTTTTTTAGCTAATAACCGAGTCGGTGGTGTTATTTTTATCGGGATTTTAAGCCATTATTATTTAACCTAGCTGTTGAAATATGGCGGCTATTTCTGATCCTGCTTAGCAGTTTCTATCTGGCAAAAGCCTTGCGGTGGCACATCTAGCGCCGCATTGAATTTACTCGACATATTTTGAAAAGAGATGATCGCGGTTAGTTCAATAATTTCATCATCATTAAAATATTGCCGTAAACGCTGTTGATCCGATGGGCTTACCTGAGTATCTGACTTGGTAATAACTTCGGCATAATGTAATGCAGCTTTTTCTTGATCGCTAAATAAATCGCAGGCGCGAAAGTTCGCAAGTTGGCTGAGTTTCTCCTCGCTGTTGCCACGGCGTAATACCATCATTGAATTGATATCGACACAAAAAGTACACCAGTTGAGCTGTGAAACCCTGACCGTGATTAATGAGCGTAATGAGGGAGGTATTGGAGATTTTTTTCGATCTAACGCACCAAATAGCAACGCCAGCGTAGCAAAAACTGTTGGGCTACGTCCCCATAACTTTGCCGGTTCTAATACTTCACCATAGCGGCGCTTTTGATTCCAAAAGAACAGTTTAAGATACCAAGGGTAATTAGCTTTAGGTGGAATAAAAATGGCACTGTCCTTGCGTTAATTAGCGGCTATACCCGTGCTACCTGAATTTTTAAGTAGTACGGGTATATAGAGTGGAAATAGCTAAACTAGCTACCGTACTCAACATCAACCATTACATCATCGCCAATTCGCTCGATTGCTTCTTGTAATTGATCTACCGATGAATGCTCTGGTAACAGGGCGGTAATATGCGCTCTAAATAATATTTGTCCAGTATTGGCGGCACTTTCTAACTGACTGCCTAGCTGTTCGATATTAGCATCGACTGAATGTAAGGCCTGGGTGATCTCTTGCACAATACCACTGCGGTCATTACATACAATAGCAATGTTAAGCAGTTCTTCTGGCTCTATATCGTCTGCGGCATTTTGCCCCTGCTGAATGGTCAGCGTTAAATCTTCGAGCTGGCCCATCGCTAGGCTAAATTTAGCGAGTTCTAATTCAGGTAATTCAACCTGAATTATACCGGCGAATTGTCCCGCGAGGTGGCTCATTGAACTGCCTAACCAATTGCCCTTATGCTTGACAATATGTGCTGCAAGTTGATCGACTAAGCCTGGCTTATCTTTGCCAACAAAGGTAACTACTATATTCTTCATAAACGTCCTTAACTGTTTCAGCTTTATAATTTCAGTTCGAGTTGAGCACTCACTCACACTCATTAATAAACTCGATCGCTAACTTTGTCCAGAACTATCGAGCAATTTAACCAGTAACAAAAATATATCTCATTTAAAATTAATTGCTTAATACATACCAGATCTTAGTTACACGAGAGCTTACTACACTTAACTTTAGAAGTTATTTTTCAATGTGAAAAGGTGAAGGTAGCGTTATTCGCAGTTTAGTATGAAATACCAGTCATTATCACCTCGTCAAGGAGCAATATATGTTGTTTAAGCGAGGCTTTGGATTAATTAGCGCGATGGTTGCCATCGCAATTATTGCAACTGTGTTATTGCTCGGAACGCCGAGTTTAAGAGCCGCAGTGAAACAAACGAGGGTAGCCGCTCAATACAATCAGGTATTGGGCTTAATTAAAATTGCACGTCAATATGCACTCATTACGCGTAATTTTGTGTCGGTTTGCCCGTCGGAAGATGGCGTTACCTGTAGCAAAAATTGGATGTCAGGTATTTTAGTTTTTGTAGATATTAATAACGATCAAATAATAAACGGCGATGACAGGGTGGTTAAATATGTTCGACATCGTTACCCCAACGTAAAATTAACTTGGCGTGCTTTTCCAAGAAAACATCATAATCATCATCTAAATTTTACCAGTCTAGGCTGGACCGATAACTTTAATGGAACATTTAGGTTTTGCATTACTGGGCAAGATTTACGTTTTAACCGGGCGTTAATCGTGAGTAAGTCTGGGCGTGTGCGTCAGTCAATTGACCGCAATGGCGATGGGATTCATGAAGATGCCAGTCGCAAAAAGGTGAAATGTAAATAGTCCGACAATAGATTTATAGATAATCCCTAAATCTATTGTCGGACTATTCGTTTATCCGGTGCTCAGGTTAAATAATTGCGGCTAATTCGGCGCTCTGGCGAATGGCACGCTTAGCGTCTAATTCACCAGCATATTCGGCGCCACCAACAAGGTGGACTTTAATGTTGGCGCTCTCGAGTCCTTGATATAATTCTTTTTGCGATTGTTGACCCGTACATAACACCACGTTATCAACAGCTAATACTCGCTCGACACCGTTTTCACTAATATGAAGGCCATCGTTATCAATCTTAAGATACTGCACACCGGCAATCATTTCGACTTGTCGTTTTTTAAGGGCGGCACGATGGATCCAGCCAGTGGTTGGCTGCAAGGTTTTGCCAAAACGGCTGTCTTTACGTTGCAATAAATAAATTTGTCGCGCCGACTCTGGCTTAACTTGTTTGACACCTTCAACACCACCAGCGTGTTCGATGTTGGTATCAATTCCCCATTCTTTTAACCACAGATCGAGGTTGACGGTGTGAGATTCGCCCTGTTCGGTTAAGAACTCACTAATATCGTAACCAATGCCGCCAGCACCTAACACAGCCACCCGTTGGCCCATAGTCGCGTCACCACGTAAAACTTGTTGATAGGTGTAAACCATAGGATGATCGATACCGGTTATTTCAGGAATGCGTGGCACAACACCAGTCGCTAAAATAACTTCATCGAAGCCTGATTGCTTGATGCTTTCGACACTTTGGTAAGCGTTTAATTCGACAGTAATATTTTGGCGTTTTAATTGTGAGCTAAAATAGCGCAGCGAATCAATAAACTCTTCTTTACCCGGAACATTTTTGGCTAAATTAAATTGGCCACCTAAGCTATCGCTCGCTTCAAATAAGGTGACGTCATGACCACGCTCTGACGCATAAATAGCAAACGACATGCCGGCCATGCCACCGCCGATTACCGCAAGTTTCTTGCTAACGGCTGCTGTTTCAAAATTTAATTCTGTTTCATAACAAGCGCGCGGATTAACTAAACAGCTGGCACGTTTTTGTTTAAACACATGATCTAAGCAGGCTTGGTTACAAGCAATGCAGATATTAATTGAGTCGGCTGTATCGCGGGCGGCTTTATTGACAAATTCAGGATCGGCTAACATAGGGCGAGCCATTGAAACCATGTCGGCATCGCCGCGCTCTAAGATAGCTTCTGCTACTTCCGGTGTGTTGATTCTATTTGTTGTGATAAGAGGAATGCTGACTTCTTTTTTCATTTTAGCAGTAACCCAACTAAAGGCTGCGCGAGGCACCGACGTTGCGATAGTCGGGATCCTTGCTTCATGCCAACCAACGCCCGTATTGAGCATTGTTACGCCTGAGTTTTCGAGCTCTTTTGCCAAGGTTACCACTTCATCCCAGGTACTGCCTTTTTCGACTAAATCTAACATCGAAAGCCGAAAAATAATGATGAAATCACTGCCTACTTTTTTGCGTGAAGCTTTGACAATTTCTAATGCCAAGCGCATTCTATTTTGGTAACTACCACCCCATTTGTCTTGACGGTTATTGGTTCGAGTACATAAAAATTGATTGATTAAGTAACCTTCCGAACCCATAATTTCGACGCCATCATAACCTGCTTTTTGAGCCAGCTGACAGGTATTGGCAAAGTCTTTGATCGTTTTCTTAATTTGACGTTCGCTCATCGCACGCGGTTTAAAAGGGTTTATTGGTGCTTTGATGTTCGATGCGCTGACACTGAAAGGGTGGTAAGCATAACGTCCAGTATGCAAGATTTGTAGGCATATTTTGCTGTCAGCCTGATGCACAGCATCGGTGACTAATTTATGTTTTGACGTTTGCCAGCTAAAGCTTAGTTGTGAGCCATGAGGGGCAATTCGGCCCCTAAAATTAGGTGCAATGCCGCCTGTTACTATCAGACCTACTCCACCGCGTGCTCGTTCGGCATAAAATGCTGCTAATTTTTCAAAGCCACCTTTTTCTTCTTCAAGGCCTGTGTGCATTGAACCCATCAGTACTCTGTTTTTAAGCGTGGTAAATCCCAAATCTAACGGACTTAACATGTGGCTATATGGCGACGTTGGCATAATTTCTCCGGTGTTAGGCTAGTGACGATGCAAAATGAATAGAGTTTAAACTCTATTCAAACACTAGTTTGAATACTACGCTAACATTTTCACCATATCAAGGTCGATATTTAAGCGCCAAGATTTCTACATTAAAAATAGCAGCTGAGCGTAGAATAAATTGCTCAACGCAACCATTGAACATTGCAAGCTGGCGCTTAATTAAGGCAACAGGGAATTAAAGGTTGAATTGATCTTTGAGGATCTGGTGAGTAAAGGGGATTTTCAAATAAAATCCACGTGGTAGCGTCATAATCGGGGCGCCATCGCAGCCGATAGCAGCCGTTAAAGCTTTACTGTTTGCTCCTTTAGGGCGCAGCTGTAAAACTTGACCAACTTTGGCCGTTATAGATGTAATTTTACCGAGCGCAATCAATTCCATTATTTCTTCCCAATCTTGCTGCATTTGTTGTTGCTGATTGCTATTGGGTTGCCAGATGAATGGACTGCCAATTTGACGTTGGCCAATTGGCAGTGAGCGTTCAGATAAAATTGGGATCCATAATACTTTACGCAACTTGTTACAAATATTTGATTGCTGCCACGTCAAGCCGCCAATGCCCATTAAAGGAGTGATGCAGACGTAAGTCGTCTCCAACGGCTTACCTCGGTAATCAATAGGGATACTTTTGAGTTCAATACCCAATTCAGGAAAGTCTTGCTGTGGCTTTGACCCCGCGGTGGCCCCTAAGGCCAGCTCAAGTAAATTGCCAATCCAGCCTTTATTGTTCTTTAACGAGTCTGGAACCTCTAAGTCAAGGTCCTCAGCTAGCTGAGATAAGGTTAGCCCGGCCAGCGCTTGAGCGCGAGACACGAGCTGGTGTTCATCGGTTGGTCGTTCAATCATGATATCCACTAGAGTAATGATAGGGTCTGCGCAAGTAACAATGCTAAATAATGGTCATTAACAGTGTCTAGGTTAGCGATTTTAACTGAAGGCAACCTCTAACACCACGCTTCACTGATTAAATAGTGAGCAGTGTTACTTGGTGTTTTATCTTTACCTTTCTATCTCTATGAATTATAACCTTTAAAGCTATTAAGCTTGATAACTTCCGACCAACAATTCGGCGCTAATTAGTCAAAAATTAATGAAATAGTAGGATGTGCACAAAGATATCCACAGATTCGTTGGATAACTATGGCTTATTGAGGGTAATGTTAAGATATAAGCAGAGTTAAGATCGGAAATAGCTCGGTAGAGTCGTTTTTTGGTGGCTTATTGGTCTTTTTTGTGGATAACACCCACGGTAGCTCAATAAGTAACCAGTGGTTTTTTGTGAATTAAAATGAATTTTGTAACGCCTATTTTATTGTGGCTAGTTGTTGGGTTAAGCTGTGGGTATGTTTGGTAGTTATTTGAAATTAAACGTGTTTATTTTTGTGTGTCATTGTGCCTTTGTGGATGTTTTTTATTTTGTCTGATGACACTTAGGGTATAACTTATAAGTTTATAACAGTTATATCCACAGAAAAAGTTAATAAAAGTGGATAACATCTTATCGTGGTAAATAAAATGTTAATAAAGCGAAGTTAAATTTAAAGTTATCCAGTTACTGCCGATTTTGTATAATTTCATTGGTAGTTCTGATATAAGGGCATATATAATGTGGGTTAGGTACTAGTTTAAGGGAATCAATGTGATTGACGGTGATGGTTATCGCGCCAATGTAGGTATTATAGTATGTAACGGCTATGGACAAGTGATGTGGGCTCGTCGTTATCGTCAGCATTCTTGGCAATTTCCCCAAGGTGGGATTGATGAGGGTGAAAGTCCAGAGCAAGCGATGTATCGTGAATTATACGAGGAAGTTGGATTGCGCCCTGAGCATGTTAAAATCTTAGGTTCAACGCGAGCTTGGTTACGTTATAAATTGCCTGCAAAAATGGTGCGCCACGATACAAAGCCAGTTTGCATTGGCCAAAAACAACGCTGGTTTCTTTTAAAACTTGTTGATGACGAAAGTAATATTAATGTATTGCATTCATCTCATCCTGAGTTTGATGACTGGCGATGGGTTAGCTATTGGTATCCAGTTCGTCAGGTTATTTCGTTTAAACGCGATGTTTATCGAAAAGCCATGAAAGAGCTTGTTAATTTGTGTATGCCTATTGCGAAAAAAGACTCGCATTATCATAGGTAACATTTCTATTTTTCGCAGCTAATCTTAGCTGCGTTTAACTGTGTTTATCTGTTGTGCGTTTACCAAATGCGCTGCTGTTTTTTGTAGTGGAGATTTTTCGAGTGGATGTCGCGCTAACTATTTTTCTATGGTGCTTAGGCTTAGGGGCGCTATCAGGTTTTATGGCGGGGCTCTTGGGCATTGGCGGTGGCTTAGTTATTGTACCGGTTTTAATTTTTTTGCTGCCTTTAACCTCGATGGATCTCAATTTATTAATGCCAATGGCCTTGGGCACTTCTCTTGCCGCCATTTTGCTGACCTCTGTGTCGGCGACACTTGCCCATAAACGCCTCTTTAATATTCCAGTTAAGTTGCTACCACCATTGTTATGTGGCATTGGTTTAGGCGCATTATGCGGTAGCTATTTTGCCGATTCTATTGCTGGCAACACGCTAAAACTGATGTTTGCATCGTTCGTTATTATTATGGCAGCTCAAATGTGGCTTGGCTCTAAAAAAGTAGAGATTACTGCGGACGATGGTGATAGTAAAATCAATCGACCATTACTATTTGCTGTTAGCATTGTTATTGGTGGTTTATCGAGTGTGCTTGGTATCGGCGGCGGCATGATGATGGTGCCACTGCTAACGTGGAGCGGTATTTTGATGACTCGGGCCGTTGCAGCATCTGCTGTGTGTGGTTTAGCAGTTGCTAGCATGGGGTCGGTGGGGTATTTGTGGGCTGGATTGCACACCAGTTATCAATTGCCGCCATGGAGCTTTGGTTATATTTATTTACCAGCGCTGGCGGGAATTATTACTTTTTCTTTGTTCACCGCTCCTTTGGGCGTTAAAGTTGCACGGAAAATGCCACCGAAGTTACTTAAGCGTGGATTTTCGTTGTTGTTATTGAGTGTTGGTCTAAAGATGTTTGTCAATTAAGGATTTAATTAGAGGATTTTATGGTACAAGAATTAATTCAATTTCCACAAATTGATCCCATTATTTTTCAGATTGGACCCATCGCCTTGCGTTGGTATGGTTTGATGTATTTATTGGGCTTTGTTGGCGCGTTGCTGTTAGGTAATGCGCGGGCCGACCGACCTAATTCGGGCTGGACCCGAGATCAGGTTAGTGATTTGTTATTTTATGGCTTTATAGGGGTGATCCTTGGTGGTCGTATTGGTTATGTTATTTTTTACCACTTCGATTATTTCTTAGCGAACCCGCTTTATTTATTTAAAGTGTGGGAAGGCGGCATGTCATTTCATGGTGGTTTGCTTGGGGTTATCACGGCACTGATTATTTTTGGCCGTATCACCAATAAAAAAATGCTGGAACTGGGGGATTTTGTTGCGCCTCTAGTGCCACTTGGTTTA
>Ga0209395_1001764_pt1 | contig 29758 bp, 19 predicted proteins | sample GOMGulsemesocosm_3_FD_184635 | JGI IMG/M metagenome (GOLD analysis project Ga0209395, IMG submission 184635) | Methane-oxidizing microbial communities from mesocosms in the Gulf of Mexico - GOM9D Gulf of Mexico (SPAdes) (version 2) | ecosystem: Environmental > Aquatic > Marine > Cold seeps... | reverse complement strand
CACTCGGATCGAGTAATAATAGACGAACACCGGTTATCGATGCGCGCCCACTGAACACCGCAACTGTTTTCCGATTCTTAGGTTTCATCACTGGGTTCATCGAAGAATAAATCCTTGCTGAAAGAGGTCACTCGGATCGAGTAAAAATTGATGAACACCGGTTATCCACGCGCGGCCACTAACTTGAGGTATCACGGCATCATATTGATAAAACCTATCACACGGCTGCGCGATGACCTGCATTTGGCCATCGACGATACTCTCGATGGTGATCGGTTGATTGAGCGCGATCTCGCCTTTGGCATGGAGTAATGCGATACGACCCGAGACTCCGGTGCCAGTCGGACTGCGGTCAACTTCACCATCGGCAAAGACACAGACATGGCGTGAGTGTGAACTCACTTGCGTGGTCTTTGCACTGTAAAAAATAGTGCCATAGAGGAAACTCAAATCACTATCTCTTGGATGAAACAATCGCTGATCGGCCATCACAGCCTGCTTAATACGGCGCCCTAAATCAATTAATTGCTCGACATTGTCCGATGTGCAGCTAATACCAATCACATCGGCGTCAACATAGGCATAATAAGCCCCACCAAAACCGATGTCGTAAGTGACGTCCCCGAAACCGGCGACATTAATGACCTGGTCGAGGCTATGCGCAAAAGACGCCACATTATCAAACCAAACTTGCAGCTCGCCGGCTGAGTTTTTATCAACCCACGCCGAGATGAGCCCTGCTGGGCTGTCAATTCTAATATTATGTGGAAAAGAAGTGGGTGTTATATGTCCGACTTCAACCGCGACTTTACAGGTGGCGATGATGCCATGACCACACATACTCGAGTAGCCTTCGTTATGTAGAAATAGCACGCCAAAATCACTGCCTTCAGTCACGGGATCAGTGATCAGTACCCCATACATATCTGCATGGCCACGTGGTTCATGCATTAATATCTTTCGGTAATGGTCGAGGTTATCTTGCAGATAGCGGCGCTTTAATAGCATCGTTGTGCCTTTTATCTGCGGATAACCACGAGTAATGATGCGTAATGGCTCACCTTCCGCATGGGCGTCGATACTGTAAAATGATTGAAAATGTTTGAATTTTTCTAAATCAATCTTCATTGATAGCTCCGATTCTTTTTTATTTGGTCTTTTTTACGATAAACACTTGGCAAACCTTAAGGATTGTATACAATATACGTAAATGTAAATCAGGTTACAATAACAACTTGTATGTAACATACAATATAAAGGAACGAACAATGAACATTAACTGGAACGGTGTTTTCCCGGCTATCTCTACCCAATTTAACGACGATGGTTCAATTAACTACGCGTCAAATGCACGTATGCTCGAGCAACTAATTAACGACGGCATCGACGGAATCATCGCCCTTGGCACGATCGGTGAAAACCTATCGTTGAGTCCTAGCGAAAAGCGTGAGTTCATTAAACACACAGTTGAGACCGTAAATGGTCGTATTATTGTACTAAGTGGCTGTTCAGAGAATACCGCTGAAGCGGCTGCACAATACGCACAAGATATTCAAGACACCGGCGTTGATGGTCTGATGTTACTACCAGCGATGGTATATCGTGGGTGTGAACGCGAAACGTTGCATCACTACCAGACGGTAGCCCGCGCCACTCAGTTGCCAATCATGATTTACAACAATCCGGTAACATACGGTATCGATATCGATCTAGAAATGACTGCAGTACTAGCTAAAGAAGCTAATATCGTCGCAATTAAAGAGTCAACCACCGATACTCGCCGCTTGACCGAACTCCAATATCGCTTTGGCGATCGTTTCACCATTCTATGTGGTGTTGATGACATCGCGCTTGAGTCAATATTACTTGGCGCAACAGGCTGGATCTCAGGTCTTACTAACGTATTCCCGCAAGAATCAGTAGCACTAATGAAACTGGCACGCGCTGGTCGCATCGAAGAAGCACGCGAAATTTACCGTTGGTTTATGCCATTACTACGCCTAGATACTATCCCTAAATTAGTACAAGCGATTAAGCTGGCAGAACAAATTGTCGGTCGTGGTAGCGAAAATGTGCGTGGACCTCGCCTAACCCTTATCGGTGAAGAGCGTGCGATGGTTGAGAAAACAATGGCCGATGCACTCGCAACACGCATCGATCTCGCTAAGTTCAACCTCGCTTAATGCACCACACAAATGTCAGCGTTAGACTGATATAAGAAAATAGAAATAAGCTGAGCGCGAACTATCGTGACTCGGCTTTGTTGTTTGGAGAAAGTGTATATGCGCAAAGGAACATTTTTCTGTGTTGACGCCCACACCTGTGGCAACCCAGTTCGCTTAGTCACCAGTGGTCACCCCAATTTAAAGGGCACCACCATGAGCGAAAAGCGGCAAGATTTTTTAGCCAACCATGATTGGATCCGCCAATCGCTAATGTTTGAGCCACGCGGCCATGACATGATGTCAGGATCATTTTTGTACCCACCATGCAGCGACAATAGTGACGCGAGTATTTTGTTTATTGAGACCAGCGGCTGCTTGCCGATGTGCGGTCATGGCACCATTGGCACCATCACCGCAGCATTAGAGCAAGGATTATTAACCCCCAAAACACCGGGTAAATTAGTTATCGATGTACCCGCTGGCCAAATTAATATCGAATATAAACAAACAGGCGAGAAAGTCGACTTTGTTAAAATTTATAATGTCGCCTCTTACTTGGCTCATCAAGATGCAATCATCGATGTGCCTGGACTTGGCACATTACAGGTCGATATCAGTTACGGCGGTAATTATTACTGCATCGTTGAACCGCAGAAAAATTTTCCGGGTATTGAACAGTGGAGCGCCGCCGATATCCTCCATTGGAGCCCTATCGTGCGTGACGCCGCCAATGCCCAACTAAGCTGTGTTCATCCACTAGACAGTACGGTTAGTGGGGTCAGCCACTTACTATGGACCGGCCACTCCCAAAATAGTAATAGCGACGGTGCCAATGCCGTATTTTATGGCGAGAAAGCGATAGACCGCTCCCCTTGCGGAACAGGAACTAGCGCCCGCATGGCGCAACGTTTCGCCAAAGGATTATTAAAGGAAGGTGAAATATTCGTGCATGAGAGTTACATCGGTAGTCAATTTGTCGGCAAAGTCGAGAACGTGACCACCGTTGGCGACTACCTCGCCATCATGCCAAGTATTCAGGGTTGGGCACAGGTGACCGGATACAATCAAATAATTGTTGATGACGAAGATCCCTACGCATTTGGTTTTCAAGTAATTTAATTTATTAAACAGCAGGCCATTAGGCGCCGCACTACCGCAACTAACTAAATTTCAGTAATTTGTGGTCACTATAATACAGATGAGAGAAGAATATGATAAACATTACCGGACAACATTTAGTTAATGGCTTATGGGTCAACGCTGGCCAAGAAAAATTTGACAGTGCTAACCCTGCTACTGACAGCAACAACCCGTGGTCATTTTTCGATGCCACCAGCACCGATGTCGAGCAAGCTGTACAGGCAGCGGCCGATGCGTTTGCAACATATCGCAACACAACGGCACTTGAACGCGCCAAATTTTTAGAGGCTATTGCCACCGAGATTGAAAACTTAGGTCCTCAATTAGTCGACGCTGCAATGAGTGAGAGTGCCCTACCGCAGATGCGTATCGAAGGTGAGCGCGGCCGCACCTGTGGTCAATTACGCCTGTTCGCCACAAACCTGCGTAACCCTATCACCCCCGTTTATATCGATAACGCACAGCCAGAGCGCCAGCCGCTACCTAAGGCCGATAGTCGCCTTATGCATATTCCGCTTGGCCCAGTGGTTGTCTTTGGTGCCAGCAACTTCCCGCTCGCGTTTTCAACAGCAGGCGGCGATACAGCGTCAGCTCTGGCGGCAGGTTGTCCGGTTATCGTCAAAGGTCACCCGGCACATCCCGCCACCACCGAATTAGTGTGTCATGCGATTAACCGTGCGATTGCAAGTACCAAGATGTCAGTCGGCGTATTTTCAATGGTGCAATCTGCTACGCCGAAAATGGCACAACAGCTGGTACAAGCACCACAAGTTAAAGCAATTGGCTTTACTGGTTCGCAGAAGGTCGGTGATATTCTTAATAAACTAGCGCAAGAACGCCCTACCCCGATACCATTTTTTGGTGAACTAGGCAGCATTAACCCACAGTTTATTCTGCCGAACATCCTGGCTGAGCAAGCGACGCAACTGGCCAGCAACCAAGTAGCTTCGATGCTAATGGGTCATGGTCAATTTTGTACCTCACCTGGCGCAGTAATTGTTGAGCAAGGTGATGGCACCGATGAGTTATTGACCGCGTTAGAGCAAGCGGTGATTGCAGCGCCAACAGGCACCATGCTTACCCGTGGTATTCGTGACACTTATCAATCACAAATCACCGCGCTAAGTACAAATCCCGTGTTAACGCAGCTCGGCAGTGGTCAACTGGGTCAAGGGAAATGTCAAAGTGCCGCCACACTATTTAGTGTACGTGCTAGTGACTTCCTCAATGATGACACCCTACAGCAAGAAGTGTTTGGCCCTTGCGCGCTCATCGTATTATGTGACAACAATGCCCAAGTGCAACAAGTTGCGCAGTCGCTACACGGTCAGCTAACGGCCTCTATCTATGGCCAAGAGCAAGAAATTATCGCTAACATGGAATTAATCGATAATGTATCGCAACAGGTCGGTCGTTTGATCTTCAATCAAATGCCTACCGGTGTAGAAGTCTGTCATTCAATGCAACATGGTGGTCCATACCCTGCCTCTACGGCGCCAGCGACGACTTCAGTGGGTAGCCAAGCGATCACCCGTTTTACACGGCCAATCTGCTTGCAAAACATGCCACACGCTGCATTGCCAGCTGCGGTTTCCAATAAAAGCAACACGCCACAGGTAGTCGTTTAATCACGTCATAAGCTTGCTAAATAGTCCGAATAGTCGCCGATACCCGTGCTACTTGAAATGCAGGTTTCAGAGCCTGGGTAGGATGCTAGTACAAGGCATGATTTGTAATTAATGGTTATTCCCGGCAATAAGCTGACTGCATTGCCCTAATTACGCTCATCCATGAGCTAATGCGTTGCTCTAGCTCCGGCATCCATGCCGTCGAGCGTCGTTATAGTATATTGATTTAGAATAACTAAACGACACATATTATGCCTAGCATTTGGCACGCTTTTCGACTTGCTGAAATCACGAATTTCCAGGTAGCACGGGTATTTACCCGACATTTGGCTATTTAGCACTTATCTTTTGCCCTAAAACAGACTAAGATGGTGACAAATAACTGTTCGTCAGTAAGCAAATAAGTAATGAATATTAATTCTCCGATAATACATAAAACTCGTACTCAAGTCGTTGTTGAAGTTCTAAGAGAACGGATCCTCTCTGGTGATATAGAGGCTGGCAAGCCACTACGTCAAAGCGCCTTGGCTAATGAACTCAACGTAAGTCGTATCCCCATTCGTGAAGCATTGTTGCAACTCGAAGCGGAAGGCTTGGTAAAATTTGAAGCGCATAAAGGGGCGACAGCCGCCGGATTATGCAGTGCACAAGTGCAAGAATTATTCGAATTACGCGCGCTCATTGAGCCAGACCTACTGGCAAAATCAATTACCAATATGACCGCCGAACATATTGATAACGCGCAAGCGATTCTTACTCAGCTTGAAGATGCTTTACATCACTCTAACGCCAGCAACCTGTGGAGCGAGCTAAATACCAAATTCCACAGCAGTTTGTATATCGCCGCTAATAAGCCTAACACCATGGAAGTGATACAGAACCTAAATAGTAACTGTGACCGCTATATCCGGCTTCACCTGTTACAAAAAGGTGGCATACCTAAGGCTGAACAACAGCATAATGATTTAATTGCTTTGTGTAAGGTGGGTGATGTGCCTGCAGCATCCAAGTTGCTTAAAGAGCATATCATGGGCAGTGCGCAAGATTTGATTGAACTCGTTGATGCCCATAACGCCAAATAGATAATACCAATAGAATTAATTACTCCCTGTTTTATACAAATAGTATAGTTAAAAACCATTAATTCTATTGGAATTTGACTAAACTAAGCCATTTTTCGTTGCTGTTGAAAGTTGGGTTGTAAATCAGTTACGCACAGTAGATGTTCAAGGTCGTTAAACTCTTTTTCATTTTCCATTGAAATATCCCCACAGCCAAAATGAAGATAACCAATTCTTGAGAATACTTGTTTGTATAGTCGTTGATGTATTTTACTTGAGACACAGAATCCATATCGATAGCCCAAATCATAGGTCGCACAAGCCAACGCCGAGAAAAAATCTCGTTGTAATTCCTTCGCTGGAATATTTGTTTCTTGAGTCAGTGTCAGTCTCATCCACTGACAATAGCCATTTACATCAAGTTGAAGATCAGGTAGTTGCGCCGGTAAATGCTGCGTACCAGACTCCAATGGCAAACGTTGTTGCGAGGTACAGCCGAAAATACGAACCCCTCCGATCACTCGAGGGCCGACTCGGGCGATGAAAATATCGCTTTTGTCATCAGAAGACTCACCTGAACCATCGAATTTATTTAATTTTAGGACACGTTGAAAGGTTTTTTCACGCAATGCGAAATATTGATTTAATAGTTCCGCATCTTTTGTGATTTCAAAGACTACATGCATATTATTATCTCGAATAAGTAAAGTAAAATTGGGTCTATACGACCACAGAATTGGCAATCGGAAACGCCAACAATATAACACCATATCTTTGCCTAATTCGGTAGACCCGAAATTCCTAATGAAAACGAAAAAATACTAATTTATCACTAGATAATTTGATTTTTTCTAACAATATGCTAAATGGCGCACAAATTTCAATCGATTAGGGGTAAACCTAACCCAAACAGATGGTGAATTAACGAGATTTTATTTGAGCGCGAGCAGTGATAAAAATTTAGCGTATTTTAACTCACTCTCGCATTAACTCTTTTCTGATGTTGGGGCAGCGTTTGAAAACGCGGGGAAAACTCTAAAAAATTAGCTAAGCGTCATCGCGGTAAAATAGCCAATATTAATGACTATATTTCATGATCTGTTTTAGGGTCAAACTGTCACAGCCACCAATTGCTGCTACTTGGGCAAGCAGTAATTGTGCGGTAGCCAGAGCGTCAGCCAACGCGTTGTGTGCCCCTCCATGAGGTAAACCATAGCGCTGGCAACTGGGATACAGCCGCAATAGCTGCTTGTCAAAGTGCTCTCCCTGACGACTCAGCCGCTTGGCTTCGATGAGTAGGGTATCAATCAACTCAAAGGGCAGCTTATGACCGTAGAGTTTTTGCGCCGCTTGTTGCAAAAATGAGATATCCAATGCACCGTGATGCGCCACCAACACGCGACCTTGCATTGCCTTTAATAGTTGTTCGACACCTTGTTCAATTGATAAGGCATCGGTTAAGTCCCGATCGTGAATACCATGAATAGTCGCACTATCACCAACGCCCTTGTCCGGTGATATCAGCAAGTTTCGCGCCTGAGACAGTATTATTTCACCATGTTCTACCGGCACCCAGCCCATACTTATCACCTCATGCTCTTTTGGGTTAAGGCCGGTCATCTCCAGATCAACCGCTAACAATTTCGCTCGATTAAACCGTGACGAGAAATCACATGGGCTCGCGATATAATCCTTAATATGAGTATGTTTTGCCTTAACTCCCAGCAGCAACCGATTAAGCCTAGCAAAGGTTAGGTTAGTACTCAAAACACACCTCGTGTAAATTTAAGCTGTAATCCTTTTTGTGCACAGTGAATAGCTTCAAAAGCGTCTTTAAGTTGATGGCGCATCATGCGCGACATCTGACCGGGCTTAAGGTAATTATTGGGGACTTTACCCGCTTTAAGCTGTTCCCCCTGATTTTTAAGCCGCAGCGCGGCAACAAATTCAATCGCGTCTTTCAGATTTTTGACATCTTTCTTGTTCAGAATATGACGCCCTAATAATTGCTCCAGTCGAGCCAAGGTACTGACCTCGCTAAGCCCTTCGTGTAACGCGTAGACCCTGGCGATATCGTTTACAATGGCAACACCGCGCAGCTTAAGGTCTAACACCTTATTTTCTTCACCATCACGCTCAAGCACAAATTTCCCAAAAAAACCTAGCGGTGGCGTGCTAGATACGGCGAGTGCCGCCATCGAGGCAATAAAAATCTGGTTATCTTTTGTTTGTTGAAGCACATGTTGTTGTAGCTGTTCAAACAGCTCGCTTTGGCCGTCAAGTAACCGCATATCGAAGAATATTGAGGTATTGAGCAACGCTTGGGGCGATGGTGTATTAACCCACTTAGAAAAGTACCCCTGCCATGTTGCTAAATCGACACGCCACTTATCCGTTTGCGCCATGATCTCCCCTGGGCAATAGATATAGCCACAGGCATCAAGTCCATGACAAACAAACTCGCTAATCGCTTTAAAAAAAATCGCCTGCGCTAGATCAGGTTTTTGCGACAAAATCATCGCGTTGTCTTGATCGCTGCCAGCCGTTTGATCCATTCGTCCTTGTGATCCAAATACAATCCAGCTGTAATCAAAGGGGGCCGCGCCAAATTTTAGATGAGCAAGCTTAAGGAGTTGGCGAGTCAGTGAGTCTGACAATAGGGTCAAGATACGACCAATCTCACCCGCGCGCGCATCCGACTCAATAAGGCTTTGTAGCAAGGCAGGAAAACGTCGACTGATCGCGACTAATGCGTCGAGACTCTGACTACGGTTAATCTCGCCGATAAGGAAAATAGGTTGGTTGTTTTGGGTACGAATGATATCAGTGGTGGTTAACATACCAACCACCTGTTGACCATTGACCACAGGTAAGTGATGGATATTATGGGTACTCATTAGCATCGAAGCCTCAAACAACAAGCCTGATTTATCGATACAACAGGGATCTTTCGTCATCACCTGTGCAATGCTGACACTGCCATCTAAACCCTGTGCTAACACTCGATAGCGCAAATCACGGTCGGTTAAGATACCACTTAGCAGGCCGTCTTGTAGAATGATCAGTGATGAAATTCGGTGCTCACTCATCAACTTGGCGGCCTCCCCAACACTGTCCTGAGGGCTAAGACTGACCACTTGCTGATTTAGCAGACTCTCCACCGTAAGATTGAGCGGCGTAGAACTGGCAGCACTATCGTCGTCGAATCGCTTGATACGCTTAGCGTGCGCTCGATTAAAAAAGCGATCGAAGATGCTAGAGCCATCCCGTAGCTGTTTAAATAACTCAAAATCAAGTAAATAAACCAAGCCATCCTCTAGGATCTTAACTCTGTTATTAACATTTTCACCAGTCAGTAGTGACGGATAACCAAAGAAATCCCCTTCCCCTAGCCTATCGAGCAGCTCACCTTGCTTGTCATGGACTTCAAACGAACCGGTACGCACCACATATAGTTGTGGATTGTCGTAGTCGATATCGACATGACCGCTCGCGGCAGAGAAATAGCTGATACGTAATCCCCTCGCGGCCTTAGCGACCAACTCAGGGGATAAGCTATCAAATGGTACCAACTGTGCTAAATACTCTTTGATTTCAGTTATTTCAATGTCTTCTGTCATGCTCAGTCCTTTGGTCGTAGTTATTCCTTGGGAAGAATTGGTTATAGTATGATTAATACAATAACAACAAGAGTGATTTGATATGATCCAACTATTGAACGTTTTAGAGCCGGCCGCCTTTATCATCGGTCTGATACTGACCCTAACCGCACTATTTAAATACACCCAACGTACCCAAGATTATCAGAGTGTGTGGCGGGTACTGATCAACAAACTTAAAAATGGTTTTAATATTGCTGAATTCAAAATTTATCGCTTAGGGGTTTCTATCTTGATTTTTGGCTTAGTACTGCGTTTAGTCAATCAAATCTTTTTTCCATCTTACTGGTAAGTTGGACGATTAGCAGGGAGACATTAGTCTATACCCATGCCACTTTAAAATACAGGTTTCAGCATTTCCGAGTGGCATGGGTATCATGAAAAATGCCGCGAGAACTCGCGGCATTTTGTGGGATAAATTAACAGATACATTTACTACAAATTAGCCTTTACGCAATTCGCGTCTGAGGATTTTTCCGACGGTTGATTTAGGTATCGCATCAAGCACTTCAATTAGCTTGGGTACTTTATACGCGGTCAGTTGCTCTTTGCAGTAACTTCTTAGCGCGTCAACATCAAAATCACCTTCAACGCTAATATAGGCACAGACTCGCTCACCGGTTCTTTCATCGGCTTGACCAACCACCGCCGCTTCGAGCACGCCAGCATAACTCACCAAGACCTCTTCCACTTCGTTGGGATAGACATTAAAGCCTGAGACAATAATCATATCCTTGAGACGGTCGACAATTTTAAAACAGCCATTGGGACGCTTGGTCGCAATATCACCTGTTTTGAAGAAGCCGTTGACCATCACCTTCGCCGTTTCGTCAGGCATATTCCAATACCCTTGCATCAGCTGTGGTCCTTTAACCACCAACTCACCCTCATCACCGTCAGTCACTGGCTTGTTCTCAAGATCCCAAATCTCAACGGTCGTTTCAACCATTGCCTTGCCAATCGAGCCGATCTGCTCATTGCCAGGTGCATTCATACACACCACTGGCGACGTTTCTGACAGCCCGTAGCCTTCAGTGATAGTACAACCGGTCGTGTCTTGCCAAATTTTTGCCGCCGCAGCGGTCAAGGTAGTACCGCCTGAGATAGTTAATTTCAGCTTGGAGAAATCGAGTGATTTAAAATCCTCATGATGGCAAAGGCCAACAAACAGCGTATTGATACCAGATAAGCCAGTGAACTGAAATGGCTTCATGCTCGCGACAAACTCATCAAGGTCTCTTGGATTGGTGATTAATACGTTGAGGTTACCCTGACCAAAAAACAGCATCATATTCACGCTAAACGCATAGATATGATAGAGCGGTAGTGGACAGATGAATATTTCTTGGCCTGGCTCGCAGCACTTGCCCAAATTATGTCCCGTTTGCGCGGCATTGGCGATAATATTACGATGGGTCAGGCAGGCGCCCTTTGATACTCCCGTGGTACCTCCGGTATATTGCAACACACAAACATCATCCAAATCATTCGCTGGGCGCGGCACTAAAGTTAACGCTTCCCCTTCATTCATCGCACTGTTGAAACACTGCCCTTGAGCGTATGAACTAATAGCATGAGTTACAAGATCGTCTGCTTTGGTAATAATCACCGTCTCGATAGCCGTGTCAGCTTGCACTTCAGCCAATTTAGGCAACAGACTATCTAAGATAATAATCGCCTTGGCACCACTGTCAGAAAACTGATGGCGCATCTCACGCGGTGTATACAAAGGATTAGTGTTAACAATAATTAAACCAGCACGCATTGCAGCATAGGCCGCAATAGGATATTGCACTAGATTAGGGAGTTGAATAACGATGCGATCGCCCGGCACTAAACCGCTATGGTGTTGCAGCCAACAAGCTAAGGCTCGTGACTTATTCTCTATTTCCGAAAAGGAATAGGTTTGGCCTAAACAATGAAAAGCAGGTTTATTATCGTATTGTTGGAACGCTTTCTCAATGTAATCACCAAGACAATTGATATCATGTTCAATTAAAGCTGACGTCATCTTACCATCCTATTTAATAAATTTGGGTTTTCCCACAAGCGGGCTTACCTTAAGTATTAAATATTGAAACGACTTTGTGATGTGTCAAACACGCCAAATACTTATCTTTACTCACCTTGGCGCTAAATATTACGTAATGACTGACGATGTTCACTTGGTGTGCTATTGGTCCAGCGCTTAAACGCACGATTGAAATTACCAACGCTGGAGAATCCTACTAAGTAACCAATTTCACTGATACTCAAATGTGATTGTTGCATATAGTTCATGGTTAACTTACGGCGCGTCTGCTCTAAGATATCTTTGTAATTGGTGCCTTGGTCTTGCAATTTTCGCTGTAAGTTACGCAGACTCATCCCGAGTTGCGAGGCTATTTCCAATTGCGATGGCGCGCCCAGTGGCAGCGCTTCATAAATTTTATTTTTAATGACGTAGGTTAAATCACTTTTATCGATGCGGGATAAAAAGTCATCGAGCATTTTTTCATGAGCCTGTGTGACCAGAGGGTTGCCACCAATCAATTGGGTCTGCGCCTCTTTCAGATCGAACACAATAGCTGGCTTATCGCACCCAAACTCAAGTGGAGCGAGAAAAAATCCAGACAAATAGCTATCATTAACAGGCCGTGCTTGCGAGAAACGTATCGCTAAAGGATTAAGTTCATAGCTCACTAACTCGCGCGCCAATTGTACGATAACGGCGACAAAGGCTTCACACATCTTCTGATTGATAACCGGACGGCCGGTATCCGCGTAGTTCATTAAGGTGAGCTCTAAGGTTAGCGTATTATTTTGCTCGCTAAGTTCGAGACTACAGGCGTCAGAAACAACCCGCTTGTATTGAACAATTCGTGCCAATGCATCTTTCAAGGTGTTTGAAGACATCATCGCGTAACCGAGCACATGAAACATGCTAGGACGAAACTGCTTGGCGACTAATATCGCCACGTCCTCACGGCCGAGTTGCTTGCCGCAATAGTCAAATAAGTAAGCCAGCTTTTCGGTCGCAATGCGCGATTCTTGATCACGCATCTCATATAATTCGATATTACACTTGTTTAAAGCGGTGTCTAGGCACAGCCCATGCTCGGTGATCACCCGTGAAATAGGGATCATCCAGCCACTGATTGTTGAATAACTATTTGGCATCGATATTGTTTCTCTTGGTCACTTCCCAAAAATTAAAACTAGCGTTTACTCTTGCCTCTAACAGTACACTATATAAGGCTAAACATACAAACTTTGCACAAAATGACAGTAACTTGGCACGTTTAGCCTCTTTGCAAAATCGAATTAATTGGTTATGGTGGATTATGTTAATCAATTGTAATTTCCTGACAAGCGAGTATCAACGATGTTAAAAACAAAATATAAGAACAGCTTAGTTGCGTCCGTAGTCCTCTCCACGCTATATGCAGCGCCATCTTTTGCCACCGACTTTTACTTTGGTGACGATGATCAAACTCTACTACAAATTAACTCTCAGATTTCAATCGGCGCCAGTTGGCGCATGGAAGATCCCAACCAACGCTTCATCTCAAAGACCAATGGCGGCACTGGTAACGGTGCGACTACAGATGATGGTAACTTAAACTTTGATCAAGGCGAAACCTTTTCCAAGATTATCAAAGGTAATACCGATTTCCAATTGGTACATGACAACATGGGTGCCTTCCTGCGTGTTAAATATTGGTATGACAAAGAACTCAAGGATGAATCACGTCCTCACGGAAATAGTCCCAATAACTATCAAGCCGGCGCGCCATTAAGTGATGAAGGCTTTGCCGACTTCACCAAATTCTCTGGTGTTGAAATTCTCGATGCCTACGTGTTCTTACAAACCGAAATCGGTGACATGCCACTAGATTTACGACTCGGTCGCCAGGTATTAAGCTGGGGCGAAAGCACCTTTATTCAAGGGGGTATTAGCTCAATCAACCCCTTTGATGTCAGCGCCTTTCGTCGTCCCGGTGCCGAGCTAAAAGAGGGCTTACTGCCCGTCGGTATGGCATATGCCAACCTTGGCCTCACCGACAGTTTAAGTGTTGAGGTGTTCTATCAATATGAATGGGAAAAAACCCAGATTGATGGCTGTGGCACCTTATTCACCGGTGCTGATTTTGCAGCCAGCGGTTGTAATCGTGTAACAATAGGGCCTCCTGATGCAACAGCTGTTGCCGCTGGCTATTTCGCAGAGCGAAGAGACGACATTGAACCTGATGATGGCGGTCAATATGGTCTCGCTGTACGTTATTTCGCGGAAGAATTAAATGATACCGAATTGGGTTTCTACTATCTTAATATCCACTCGCGCGTGCCGATGATTAGTGCCGTTAGAACGAGCATCCCGGCAACAGGGCTCAGTGATAACGTGTTTATTCCGTCAAGCTTAGATCCAACAGGCGGAAAATTGTCTGCACGAAATCCTGCCTATCTAATAGAGTTCCCCGAAGACCTCAAATATTATGGTCTGAGCTTTGCGACTAATGTCAGCGGTGTAGCACTGTCAGGTGAAGTGTCATACAAACCCGACACACCGATTCAGATCAATGGGCCTGAAATTCTAAATGGCGTATTATCTGAAGCATCGTTCTTAAGATATACCGAGCTCGTCAAAGAATCAGCTTATGGTGACTATGTTCAAGGTTGGAAGGAATTCGATGTTACTCAAATCCAAGTAACCGCATTACAATTTTTCGAACAAGTGATGGGGGCATCTAGGCTGACGGTTATTGGTGAAGCTGGACTTGTTTTAACCAACAACATTGAAGATTCAAAGCAACGTTTTGGACGTAATGCGGTGTTTGGTTTAGGAGATTTTGAAGGTTTCAATCATCCAGTATTAGGTCAATTCAATTGTCAAAATACCAGTAACGCCGCTTTTATGGCACAAATCGGTGCCAATCCAGTAAGCGGCGATTGTCGTAGCGACGGTTTCGTTACTAACACAGCTTGGGGCTATAAGCTACGCGCCGTATGGGATTACGCGGATGCCTTTGCTGGCGTCTCGCTAAAGCCTACGTTAGCGTGGTCACATGATGTTTCTGGCTATTCGCCAGAGCCCGGACAACAGTTCCATGAAGGCCGTAAATCGCTTGGTTTATCTGTTGAAGCCTCTTATCAGCAAAAGTATACCGCGAATATTGGTTATCAGACGTTTAGCGGCGGTTCACACAATGTGATGGAAGATAAAGACTTCCTAGCCGTAAGCTTTGGCTTTTCTTTCTAAGTAAGGAGTAATAATAATGAATAAAATAATCTCAAGTGCAGGCATCCTTGCCCTAACGCTTATTGCGACAAGCGTTAGTGCGAAAGTATCTCCTGAACAAGCAGCAGAATTAGGCAAGAGCCTAACGCCAGTTGGCGCGCAAATGGCCGCTAATGCGGCGGGTACTATTCCGGCTTGGACTGGTGGTTTAAACTCAAAGAACACCACCAAAAGCGCCGACAGTGGTCGCCCTGCCAATCCTTATAGCGATGATAAGGCGTTGTTTGTAATTTCCAACGCTAACTTAGCGCAATACAAGGCTAACTTAAGTGCTGGCCAGTTGGCGATGTTTGCCAAATATGCTGACTATAAAATGCCGGTCTACCCGACACGCCGCTCAGCGGCATACCCCGAAAGTATTTACCCACTGATCAAGAAAAATGCGACCAATGCACAATTACTCGATGGTGGTAATGGCGTATCGGATTTTGATACCACTATACCATTTCCACTGGCAGATACGGCGCTCGAAGTGGTATGGAATCACATTACTCGCTATCGTGGCGGCGCCGCAACACGTACTGCAACCGCGATTCCAGTGTTAGCGGGTGGTGATTTCGTCCCCGTAAAAATGACCGATATCTTAGTCTGGCCAGAGTTTTTAAAAACCGGTCGTGATGCCAAGAAAGATGATAATGTATTGTTCTATTATCTACAGCGCATTACCGCACCAGCACGCTTAACCGGCACCGCTTTACTGGTTCATGAAACGATTGACCAAGTAAAAGAAGCACGCCGTGCATGGGTTTACAATTCAGGACAGCGCCGTGTTCGCCGTGCACCTAATGTAGCGTACGATGGACCAGGTGCAGGTACTGATGGTTTAAGAACATCAGATAACTATGATATGTATAATGGTTCTCCCGATCGATACGATTGGAAGCTCGTTGGTAAGAAAGAGTTATATATTCCGTACAACGCTTATCGTCTGTTTGATCAAAGTGCGCAATACGGCGATATAGTGAAGGCCGGTCATCTAAATAGTGACTTCCTACGTTATGAGTTACACCGTGTGTGGCAAGTAGAAGGGACTGTTAAAGAAGGTCAACGCCATATCTACAGCAAACGTACCATGTTTATCGATGAAGATACGTGGGGCGCATCGGTTATCGATCAGTACGATGGCCGTGGTAACCTATGGAAACTTTCGGAAGCACATAACATCCAGTTTTACGATGTTGATACACCGTGGATGGCTGCTGAAACGCTACATGATTTAGACTCTGGTCGCTATCTTGTTACCGGTCTTGCTAATGAAGAGCCTAAGTTCTTAAAATGGGGGGTAAAAATGTCCCGTCGTGACTTCTCTTCATCTGCCCTACGTCGCATGGGTCGCTAAGCCACCGCGCGACAAAAATGGGCCAATTGGCCCATTTTTTTTAATTTAAAAAATTTATATAGACATTATTAAGGCGATTTTTATGAAGCATACTCCCTTTATAACAACGACACTTTGTGCCCTAATGGCTGTTTCGTCATTTAGTCAGGCACAAGATTTTAGTACCGCGCAAAAAGACGCGACCAAGCACACTATTGCCGAGCAAACTAAGCTCAAGCAATCATTGCCATTTAGCGATACTCTGGATTTTAGCTTAAGCGAAAAAGGATTAATTAAGCGCCCGACTGAGCTAACCATTAAAGACTTGCAAGGCAATGTCGTGTGGGAACTGGGTAACTACGACTTCCTCAATGATAAAAATTATCACGACTCAATTAATCCGAGCTTAGAGCGTCAAGCCCGCCTCAATATGTCCTATGGTCTGTATAAGGTGACCGATAGAATTTATCAGGTACGTGGCTATGATTTGGCCAATATATCCTTCATCAAGGGCGACACCGGATGGATTGTGTTTGATCCCCTTCTCACGCCTGCCACCGCACGCGCTGCCTTTAAGTTAGTCACCGAGGAGTTGGGCGAGTTCCCAATCAAAGCCGTAGTCTACAGTCATGCTCATGCCGATCATTTTGGCGGTGTCACAGGCATTATCAGCCAGGCACAAGTTGATAGTGGTGAAGTACAAATCATCGCGCCGCGTGATTTTATGGAACATGCGATAAAAGAAAATGTCCTAGCGGGTAATGCGATGACACGTCGTGCGACCTATCAATACGGTAATGCGCTAGCTAAAGGCCGCAAGGGCCAAGTCGATGCTGCGATTGGCAAGGGTTTATCGACAGGCTTTATTAGCCTATTGGCACCAACCTTGGAAATCCAACAAGACGAGCAAACCATCGATATCGATGGTATTACCATGGTGATGCAAAACACGCCGGGTACCGAAGCACCAGCAGAGATGAACACTTATTTCCCACAGTTTAAGACACTATGGCTGGCTGAAAATGTCACCGGCACCTTGCATAACGTCTATACCCTGCGCGGCGCTGAAGTGCGCGATGCCTTGGGGTGGAGCAAGTTCATTAACCAAGTGATCCACGGTTATGCGCAGCAGAGTGACATCATGTTCGCCTCACATTCTTGGCCACGTTGGGGCAATAAGTACTTGCTCGAAGTGCTAGAAAAACAACGTGATATCTATGGTTACCTTCATGACAAGACGCTTAATCTTGCAAACAAGGGCGTGACCATCAACGAGATCCACAATGAGTTTGACGTACCAGATGAATTAGCGCACGAGTGGTATAACCGCGGTTATCATGGCTCTTATTCTCATAATGCCCGTGGCATCATCAACAAATACCTTGGGTTTTTTGACATGAATCCGGCAAACCTTAATAAGCTTAGCCCTAGCGATTCAGGTAAAAAATACGTCAAGATGATGGGCGGCAGCAAAAACATTCTTAGCCAAGCCAAGAAAGCCTATGCCAATGGAGAGTACCGCTGGGTGGCAGAGCTCCTTAACCATTTGGTCTTCGCGCAGCCTGACAATCGACAAGCTAAGTTACTGCAAGCGGATACCCTAGAGCAATTGGGTTATCAAAGTGAAAGTGCTGGTTGGCGTAATAGCTACCTCGCCGCGGCACAGGAACTTCGTCACGGCATCCCGAAAAATGCCAAGGCGACTAAACCCGGTCCGGATCTGATCAAAGCGATGAGCAGCGGCCTAATCTTTGACTTCTTGGGTGTACGCCTAGATAGCAACAAAGCACAGGGAAAGCAGTTGACTATCAATGTGATGTTTCCCGATCGCAACCAAACGTTTTTACTCGAGCTTAACAATAGCCACCTCAATAATATCGAAGGCGTGCAATCGAGCGCTGCCGACGTGACGGTAACGGTAAATCGTAGCGATTTTGACTTAATGCTGCTCAAACAAAAAAGCTTTAAGCAGCTGAGCCAAAGTGGCGCGATGACCTTTGATGGCGACGCTAAAGCGTTTGTGTCGTTGTTAATGATGCTCGAAGAATTTCCGTTCTGGTTTAATATCGTGACGCCATAAATTAATGATAGGCTTCTCGTCACTCCAGATGAGAAGCCTTTGGCATTTAAAGATAAACAATAGTTAAGGAAGCGAGCTAAGATCTAGCAAGAAAAACAAAAACAACAAAAGGGAAAAAAATGAACCCATCTACATTTGATTTCGTTATCATTGGCGCAGGCTCCGCAGGTGCCGTATTAGCCAACAGACTCACCGCCAATGGTGAACACAGCGTATGTATCCTCGAGGCAGGTCCAGAAGATAAGACGCCGATGATTGGTATCCCAGGCGCATTTTCTTATTTCATGTTTTCAAAAAAATACAATTGGAATTATGACGCAAAACCAATCAAAGACATTCGCAACGGCCAGCCCATATTCGTCCCTCGTGGAAAGACCTTGGGCGGCAGTTCTTCTACCAACGCGATGCTCTATGTCCGCGGACAAAAAGAGGACTACGATCTGTGGGAGAGTTTGGGTAATCCGGGTTGGTCATTCGACAATATTCTGCCCTACTTCAAGAAAGCTGAAACCAATTCGCGCGGTGCTAGCGACCTTCATGGTGATAGTGGTCCGCTACACGTGACCGACCGTCCTGTCCACTATGAAATCAGTAATGTGTTTATTAAAGGCGCTGAGCAGGCCGGGTTCCCTCTCACCGATGACTTTAATGGTCATTCGCAAGAAGGGGTTGGATTTTACCAATGTACTATTAAAGGCGGTCAGCGCTGCGGCGTTTCTCGTGGCTATTTAAAGCCAGCGCGAAGCCGTAGCAATCTCACCGTCATTACCCTCGCCCAAGTTTCTCGTATTATCATCGAAGACGGGCAAGCCAGTGGGGTAGAATACGTGGAGCAAGGTCAAACCAAGGTCGTTCTCGCCAACAAAGAAGTATTACTGAGCGGCGGAAGTATTAATTCACCTCAGGTCTTATTGCTCTCTGGTATTGGTGATAGTGAACATTTGGCGATGCACAATATCGACTGTAAACATCATTTACCCGGTGTTGGCCAGAACCTGCGCGAACATGTTGATGCCTGTATTTTAGTGAACAGCAAAAAGCGTGACGGTTTTACCTCATCAATTGGCGGTATTTTGGGCATGGTGCCTGATACGCTAAATTATATTTTTAACAAAAAGGGCAAGCTCGCCAATTCGATTTTAGAGGCTGGTGGTTTTATTAAAACGAGTCCCGAGTTAGCCACGCCCGATGTACAATTGCATATGGTACCGCTATTGTTTGATGATAACGGTCGAGATCTTAAGTTAATGCGTGACCACGGTTATTCCTGCCATGTCTGTGTGTTGCGGCCAGAAAGTACTGGTAGTGTGACCCTAGCGTCGAACAATCCGTTGGATAAACCAATTATCGACTTTAACTTCTTTTCAGACTCGCGCGACCAAAAAGTACTGGTGGATGGGCTTAAGCAAGTGCGCCGGATCATGGCGACACCTGCGTTTGATGAATATCGCGGTGAAGAGTTTCATCCGGGAAGCGCCGCGCAAAGCGATGAGGATATATTCCAAGGGGCTAAAGATCGCTTAGGCACCGTGTTTCACCCGGTAGGCACCTGTAAGATGGGTAATGATGAACAGGCCGTGGTTGATCATCAATTAAAAGTGCACGGCATTGGCAAACTGCGAGTCATTGACGCGTCAATTATGCCGACATTAATCAGTGGAAACACCAATGCACCGACCATTGCTATAGCCGAAAAAGCCGCCGATATGATTTTAAACGGCAGTTAGTCTGATCTAAATCAATAAAAATAAGATATATTTATTAAAGAGTTAAGCATGTGCGACATAATGTCGCACATGCTTAATATTGCATTGTCTAACGCCTCAATCCACCACAAAATACCCGACAATTAAGTTATCTTTTCGGAGTATTTATGAAATTGTCCCCAATCACCATCGCCTTGCTATCCAGTGCCCTCATAACCAATCAAATCGCTATTGCCGATGATGGTTCAAATAAAGGCATTGAAATCATTACCATCTCTGCCCCTAAGTTGATTGACGCACAAACGGCACTGGCCGAAGGTAACCTCGTGATGCCTGATGTCACCGACTGGCTAACCACAGTACCGGGAGCCAATATCAATAAAAATGGCCCGATCACCGGTATCGTCCAATACCGCGGCATGTTCGGTGACCGAGTCGCAAAAAGCATCAGTGGTCATCAGATCATTAGTGCAGGCCCCAATGCGATGGACGCGCCGTTGACCTACATTAATCCGATCATGGTCGAGTCGGTGTCAGTCTACCGTGGTATCGCACCAGTGAGCGCAGGGATGGATACCATCGGCGGCGCCATCGAAGTGAACCTAAAACGTGCTGTGCCAAATGGTGGAAAACTGTTTGCATCAGGCGATATAACCACCAGCTACAACAGCGTTAATGATGCAACCACCCTCGCGACCAACGTTAATATCGCCAGCGATGACCTCGCGTTACTTGTTTATATTAGCGAGCAGCAAGGGGATGATTATCAAGATGCCAACGGTAATACCATAAAATCCACCCAATATGACAAACGACAATACGGCCTCGATAGTCGTTATGTTGGCAATGATTTGGAACTTGGACTAACCTGGCATCAGTCGTCCACCAATGATTCTGGCACACCCGCCCTGCCGATGGATATCGATTATATTGACTCCAAGCGATTCAATACCGACGGTCAATGGCAACAACAAACGTGGCAAATCAACTGGCAGTTTGGCTATCAAGATGCAACACATGGCATGGATAATTTTAGTCAGCGCGTCAACATAATGGACTCGATGGTTCGCTACAATACGGCCAAAGCAAAGACCCTCGATTATAAGTTTTCGGTGAGTAACGACGATTGGCTCCTCGCACTTGAAGGATTTGATGCAACTCACCACTCCACTATCACCAATCCAAACAATAAAATGTTTAAGGTCGCTAACTTTAATGATGTTAAAGACGCGCGTCATTCGTTGCTGGTTCAGTATTCAGCTCAGCCAACCGCCGACCGATCACACACCATAGGTTTACGCGTTAAACAAAATCTCACTGATGCAGGCGATGTGATGACCTCAATGGCCATGATGAGCAAAGGCGCCAAGACATTACAAAATGCCTTTAATACCAGCGATCGGTCGATTAGCGATGTCACTGCAGATTTGGTGATCAATAGCCAACAAGACCTGAGCGATACACTTGAATTTACTTATGGCCTTGGTTATAAGCAACGAGCTCCGAGTTATCAAGAGCGCTACCTGTGGATGCCGATGCAGGCCACAGGCGGTTTAGCCGATGGTAAAACCTACGTCGGTAACATTAATCTAAAACCTGAAACCGCTTATCAACTAGACCTTGGCCTAAGCTACAATGATGAGACATTTGCTATCTCACCTCATGTTTATGTACAACGTGTAAATAACTATATTCAAGGGACGCTAGCCACTGATATGTCGGTTAAAATGGTAGCGGCTATGATGGGCAGCACCGATCCGCTACAGTTTGCTAATATTGACGCCAGCCTGTACGGCGCGGATATTAATTGGCACCTAAATCTTAGCGACAGCCTCAAATTATCGGGCATCGCCAGTTACGTACGCGGGGAGCGCCGTGATAGCAAAGACGATCTCTATCGTATGATGCCACTCAATACCAGAGTTAACCTGTTCTACCATCAAGATAATTGGCAAACAAACCTCTCTCTTCACGCCTATAACAAACAAACAGCGGTCGCTAGTCTCAATAATGAAACCGCCAGCGCTGGCTATGCGGTCATTGATTGGCAGGCGGACTATTTTGTTACCGCGGGTTTAGTGGTTAAATTGGGGGTCAATAACCTGACGGACAAACAGTACAACGCCCACCTTAGCGGCGTGAATCGCGCCAAAGGCAGCGACATCGCAGTTGGCCAGCGTATCAAAGCGCCGGGGCGTAATGTTTACCTGGCGCTGGATTATCAGTTTTAGATAGACCCTAAGATCAAAAAAAACAAGCCGGTTATTTTAATACCGGTTTTTTTTGTAGCTTGCGTTGCAACGTGCGGCGATGCATCCCTAATTGGCGCGCTGTCGCTGAAACATTGCCGTCATTAGTGCCCAACACCTGCTGAATATGCTCCCACTCTACTCGCTCTGGCGACATGGTGTCGGTAACGACTTCCGTCAGTTTGATGGCGCTCTCAGTGCCAATGAGCGCCTTATGGATCATTTGTGTATCGGCTGGTTTTGCCAAATAATCATCGGCGCCCAGTCTCATCGCTTCAACCGCGGTGGCGATGCTCGCATAGCCCGTTAACAACACCATTCTGACATGAGGTAATGCTATGCGTATCGGCTTGATCAGTGTTAAACCATTCTCGGTGGCCAATTTCATGTCAAGTAAAATATGGCTAGGTTTTAGCTGATGACAAATGTGCAGCGCTTGATTGGCTTGATGAATAAGCGTACAAACAAAGCCCTGTTTCGTAAAGCGCCGTGCTAGCGTCTGTGCAAAAGCGTGATCATCTTCAATAATTAAGAGTTTCATTTAATGATCCGCCGCAGATTGAACCGGTAACACAACATGAGCAACCGCTCCTTGTTGTGGGTGATTGAGCAGTTTAAGAGCGCCTCCAAGGCGCTCGAATGTGGTATTTGATAATAACATAGCCATCCCTAATCCATTCTCACTGGCCACCAGTTTAAGCCCAAGACTTTCCTGATGTTCAGTAATACCGCGGCCAAAATCTCGAATCGCCAGCGTTAGCTTGCCATCGTCGACCCCAACCTCGATATTGAGGTGCCTCGCATTAGTATGAGCATTGGATTTAATGCCATTTTGCACCAAGTTAAGCAACGCGGGCTGTAACATCGCATCCGACTCCAACTCAAGTAGGGACCAGTCGTGACGTTGCGGGGTTTGATAGGTAATAGCTAACTCAGTTTCGGGAAATTGTAGTCTGATACTGTCTTCGAGCTCTTCCATCAGTTCGGGCACCCTAATTAATTGCTTCTTGTTCTCTCTAATAGCCGTTGCCAATGAACGAAAATAGCTCAGTTGTTCGGTGCATTGATTTAGTGGATGGCGCATATCCTGCACAGCAAGAGAGTCGGGATAGTCTTCTACTAGCTCATCGAAAAGTAGCGTTAAATTACTCAGCGGCGTCGCCAATTGATGGGTAACTTGCGCTGAAGCAATTCCCAAAGCGAGTAACTGCTCACTTCTTAACTGCTCTTCTCGTGCCTGCGCCAAGGTTCGTTCACGGTTAGTGATCAAGCGCGCCATCGCGCCAACGACAAAAGTAACCACGATAACTGATAATAAAAAATTCACCCACATACCGATAAAGTGATTATTCATGTCCATCTGATGCTCAACATGCTCAGGCATGTTAAGCAGCAACACACTATAGGCGATAACGGCGCTAATAGAGATAATGCTCAGTAACCTTGCCGGAAGACTTACCGCCGCTATGACTATAGGCAATAGTAATAGCGAAACAAAGGCATTGGTTGCGCCGCCGCTTAGCGACATCAATATCGTTAAGAAGAAGACATCCGCCAACACCTGACTTAAAATAGCAAGATGGCCTGCGCTGCGTTTTCTAAAGATGAAGATGCTAACGAGATGAAATAATGTCTCTATGCCTATCACCAGTAGTAATGGCATTAACGCGATTTGCAGTGACATCACAAAATACACTGCTAGCACGGTGGTCAATTGCACAACAATCGCAACACTACGTAATATAAACAGCCGCTGAATGACTGATAGATGCTTGATGTCGAAGAAGTTCATTAAAAGGACTTTGCTGGGGCTAATAACAGTAATGATACTGATTTTAACCTATATTTTATTGCGTTGGAGCATAATAAGACTAAAAACTAGATATTTTGCTCTTGCCCAAGTGCACTAATCAAACTGTCGCTCGACTCTTCGAAGGAGACAACCTGATTTCTGCCCTGTGATTTAGCGAGATACAGCCGCTGATCGGCAAGTTGAAGCAAGCTCGTTTTAGATTTGATCCGTTGAGATAGACTGGCGACGCCAATGCTCACGGTGACGCCAATCGATTCGCCAGTGTCGGAGGTTACTCTGTCCTTTTCAATCGCCATGCGCAACGTTTCTGCGAGTTTTGCACCTTCTAGCGCTTCCCACCGAGGAAGTAATACTAAAATCTCCTCCCCCCCCAAACGAAAGATAATACTCTTTGGCGGCAAGGTTTTTTCACAACATCGCGCGACGGAGACCAAAATCTTATCACCGATAGCATGACCGTAGGTGTCATTGATATATTTGAAACGATCAAGATCGAGCATCAACGCCGTCAACGGTTGATTGCCCTTGGTAAACCGTTTTATCAAACGCTCAAATACGAGCGTCAAGTAGTGACGATTATATAACCCCGTTAGCTCATCTTGATGGCTCTTTTTATAAAGCTGTATACGGCGGTAATAAAGCACTCCAACCAATAATGATGCGAATATAGCAATAACACCGAGAATTATTAACGCAACGCCTAGCTCTGATAACTCTTCACCACGCTCAGTGATGGTATTGTTGGCTATGTTGTTATCACGCGCCAAATTTTTATTTTTTTGCTCTAATAATTCAACATCAAACATCAATCGCTGACGCTGTAAATTATCGGCGTTGCGCCTTTGCTGATGGTTAACAAAATCTCGTTGATTCTTGCGCAACAGGCTATACGCCGTTTTATAATCACCGCCAGCCGCAAGCCCTTGGGCCTTAAGTTGCGATAAGGCTAACTTACGCGCTTCTGATTCACTACTATTGCCTAGCGCTAACTCACCATGTTTGCTTAATAACAGTTCGAGCCCAACATAATCATCGATGGCAACACGATAGCGCGCGGTAATTAACAATAAGCGCTCCTTATCATCGCTACGGCGTGCGTAAATCGACAGCTGTTGTAGTCGGATGAGGCTCAACTCGACTTCACTGAGCTGATTTGCTTCTAAATACAATTCAGCCATCCTAAGCTCAATGACATATTGGAATAATCCTGACTGAGCATCCAACGCGAGTCGCTTAGCTTTGAGTAGAATACTTAGCGCATTATCTGATTCCCCTCGACTATAAGCCAATTCAGAACGTTTAATCTGTACCACCAGATTTTCTCGTGATGTCTGATTGCCCAGATAATGCTCCTGTGATTGCTCGAGTATTCTGGACGCACCATCTAAGTCTTTTATCGCTAACAGCTGCGCCGCTAGTACCAGCGCTATTTGTTGTAACAAAGGGGCATCGCCACTTTGCGATGCGATCTGATAAGCAGATTTATAATGGACTAAGGCGATATCGTGATGTTTGAGCTCTTCATGGGTTTTTGCGCTTAACAGCATGAGCTTGGCACGATGACCAATAAAATCATTGACCGAGAAAGGAGATAACATTAGTTGAATTAATCTTAAAGCATACCGATGTTGATCGTTTTTGATCAGGTGATTGACTAACATCAGTTGTACCGGTTGCTCAAACGGTAGGTAATTTTTGTCGTTGTTAGTCAACCCTAAGACGACTTTGGACTGCTCCAATAGGTCATTAGTATCATCTAACTGTGCGGCAACTTCGACCCGAAGTGCGCCGTAGCGAATACGCACTTCTTTAGATAAAGAAGCAATATGGTGTTGCTCATCCAATGCCAGCAACTGTCGTTTGGCCTGTTGAGGTGAGTGCGCAATACTCCCCCGGACTTGTTCAATATCGAGCAATAACTGCTGGCTCATTCCAAAGCATGAGCTAGATATCACAAGACATAAAAACAATGAAAACGGCTGCATCAAAAATCCTTTTAAAAGCAAGACAACGTACTCTTAACCATCAAAATAACCATTGCGGCAAGTCCCGTTTACGACTGATATAACAATAGATGATAAAATGTCTTTGATACACAAAAAAAGACCCAATATGAAGTTTCTCACTAAATTTCATATGCCCATGCCAACAGCGGCAAAACGATTTCACTCACTTTACCTCCTCCCAAACCTGTTTTGAGCTGGATATATAGTTCAGTGGCTTTGTTTTTATGAAGATCACAGCCTTTGGATAGGATATGTAGATAAACCCACTCAGACTTGAATATCGGGTCCTTAAAATCATCATACAAAAAGTACTTGTTAGTTAATTGCCGCTTATAGAATGTGGAATCGGTTGCATTAATCGACTTTAGATTTTGGCAGCTACTGATGAGCATGGTGTAGACACTAAATACGTCAAGGTAATTATGGGGAATGACACCTGATAATTCCGCGCTTTTTAACTTTTTCTGAAGATTATCAACTAATATTTTTCGTTTATGCAGTAGGGGAGCACAACTTTTTTTGACATCGTTATCGATCTTTGCATTTTCACATAATGCTTGAAATAAATTATAGAGAACAAGCATGGTACTCGGCCACGACTCGCCACTTCCACATCCTTGTAAAAGCTCTTTTTTTCGCAGTGACTTGTAAAGATAGATTACCGCTAATTCTAAGTCATTAATTCCCTCCTTTGCACCAGATAACGAAGGACTACAGCTGGGCGCACTTGAGCTATCGTTGGAAAGATGAGCAATATATTCGCGTAAGTGAAAACGTCCTTTAAGCCAAAAAAGTAATGATATATTTTTTTGATATTGAGGAAGCACCATTTTTTCGGTAATGAAGCCTAAGCTTTTATAACCAATTGAATACCCGTTTGTGATGATACCGCTATCGACTTGTTGCTTTGTTAATTTAAATTGAAATACATCATCGATAGCATGTTTAGCTTGCCAATACCAAAATGATAAGATGACACTAAGATTCCTGCCGTAACTCTGATGCCAAAATAGTAAATTCTTTTCCTTTAATTCTTCCTGAACTTTCCGCTGGTAAGCCGCCTCTTTCACGTTTAGCAAAGAAACTTTATGAACCTTCACTGTATCATTTAGAGGAGGCTCTTCCTCAGCCTTATCATTATTATCCCCAGCTCCGTCATTCTTTCCAGCCCAAACGTCCCGTTGGAATTCATAGAGGCCATCGGTATGACTATTTGTTAGCTTCGACAGTTGCTTTAGTATATAGGGAATGACGCCTACAAAATGTCCGTCGTTATTGTGGTAATATTGTGAGTTCATAGAATGCCAAGGCGAAAGCTCTAAAATAGCCAAATAGCTCGTTAATATATTGTCGTAAACATAAGCAGCTCGAATATTAAAATTAAGGTTGCACAATGATTGGGCGAGCAATTCGTAGAATTTAATAAATGAAAGTAGACTATAAGTTTGGGGCTGTAGGCTTGGTAGTGTGATCCGATGACTTTTTAGCAGCTCCTCTTGAGCTTTTAACTCATCCTTGCCCGCTGTATAGGTCGAAAAAATGTTATTAATAGTCGGGGAATCAATATCCTCGCCATTGATTATAATTTTGGAATCCTCCTTAATGCAGAGGATCAAACTCGACTGTAACCACGTAAGCAACACTAGAATTTGTGAAAAATCTAACTCTGATATTCCTTGTGTGAGCTCGCATTTCATAAACCCATCAGTGTCTTCAAGTAACTTAGCAACGGCAATGTGCCCTTGGTTCTCGATTGTTTCAAAATCATTGTCATAAAACTTAACCACTTGCCGCTGATAAAGTGCGTGATAATCAAACGTACTATCTCGATACTCGAATCTAGAATCTGCTAGACGTTCAACATCGCCCCTTACTAGATTAGCTAAGTCATCAGCGGCAATAAACGCTATTTTATTTGTTTTTAAATTAATACTCTTAAGCGCTAGTCGGGATAGTGTATACATGTCGCCGAGTTCGCCTTTCTCCGTAGCGTTACTTTCAACGTTTAATAGCGAAACTTTAGATACTTGAAAAGATTCAAGGTAGTAGCGCCACGCCAACACATAATTTTCACGCATTTCACACACTAATCCCTTTTTAAGTAACAAAGTACAGAGTAAATAATGCGAAGAGTGAGAAGAGGTATTGTCTATGCGAAATTCAACACCATTGGGAAAGCGTAAAATTTTCTTTAACTGGGCAACCGCGTCACTATAATGGCTTATCGCCACATCATAAGAACGTTCCCAAATATAAATATCGCCAAGTATTGACTCGATTAATACTCGTGCCTGATGGCTATTTTCATAATCATGGGTTTGGTAATGTAATAATCGGGACTTGTAAACATGCTTTACTCCGTCATAAGAACTTAGACCAAATACGTAGCTTGACGCCTTAGCGCCGACCGTTTTGGAGATAAAGGTTATTTCATCTTCATGATGACGCATAAAACGATACTCAAACAAACCACGACGAACCCGTCTAATCACAGGATAGTTAACCCGGCTTATTAACTCATGAATGGAGTGATCCAAGTGTGGCTCAGCATGTATATCAATGCCTTCTGCCGTTCTATCAAGATCGCTACGCGAAAAACCAACATCATGAAATTTTAGTAAATCGATACTGGAGTTCAGTGTCGAGATCAATAATTTATCATCATTCTCAGATAACTGTGACGCCATGCTCCGGGCAAGGTTCTCATACATATTTGACACTAAAAGAATTTGCGGGGCGACCTTAGCACCAATCTCTAACGCGTATTTAATCTCACAATCATTATCTTGACCAACATCTACTACGAATTGTAATAACAAGTTATTTAGCCGTCGCAAATTTCCCCATGAATGCATGGTTAAAAAACGAATAAAACGGTTTAACATGTATTGAAAACTAGCAATATCCTTTGGTTCTAATAAACCGAAATGTTTCAGCTTATCAATATATCCTTTTTGTGTCGCACTTTCACAATAGTCATCCGCCGTTCTCCCAACCAACACATTCATTAAGTAAACGGACGTCATACTATGTAACACGTCAGCCCTATTATCTGAATAATCAGATAATAGGCTTGGTACATAAAAAACTTGATGAAACACCCCTTCATACAATGGCGACTTAGACCCAGATTCTGAGTGGTAGTTATCAACTATTTCACGATCGCCAATAAATATGAACTGACAGAATTTTGTAATTAATACCGACTTCATTCGTCCTAAGAACGATTCGATGATTAATTTGTGCTCTGAGCCCAGATCACTTTTTGCAACCTTATCCACCTCATCGAATATAATGATAACCCTGAAATGTTCAGCGATACTTTCTAGTAGCTCGAGAAACCGGTACTCTAATTGACGCTCAGTAAGCTTTCCTCGTCGAAATTTTTCCCTCATTCTGAAACCTGAATGGCTACTTTTCAAGCCAACAGACGTTTCTGATTCTTTGTCACTATATGATCGTTTAAGTAAGGAATGACACTTTTCAAACATCTTCCTACTTGGAAATAACTCAGCAAACCACATGAATGTCAATACTGCGGTACTTCCAAAACACAATATGAATTTCAAGGTGTTACTGATAGGGAAATATAGTAGCGAGCCAACGACGGAGTAAGATAACAACATAAGGACAGCTATCCATTGCCGACTACATC
>Ga0209395_1001762_pt1 | contig 29787 bp, 26 predicted proteins | sample GOMGulsemesocosm_3_FD_184635 | JGI IMG/M metagenome (GOLD analysis project Ga0209395, IMG submission 184635) | Methane-oxidizing microbial communities from mesocosms in the Gulf of Mexico - GOM9D Gulf of Mexico (SPAdes) (version 2) | ecosystem: Environmental > Aquatic > Marine > Cold seeps... | reverse complement strand
GCAGATGTTTCAACAATCAATCAAAATGCCGATGTTACATTAACGGGTAATAGCCCTGTCCATGGTGATATCAATGCAACAGGAGCAATTATCTTAACAGGCTCAGCCAAAGTCTTTGGTTCTTTACATGCTAATGCTGATATTACAACGAACCAAGGCGATGTCGGTGGTAGTGTGAAAGCAGGTGGCAGTTATAAAAATCAGGGGGGAACCGTTCGAGGTCAGGTGAGGGTAAAGGGTAGGAAAGATGAAAGTGGTGAATACATTGGAGTTGTCCAGCGAAACTGGGCGGGTAAGGTGTCAGGCAATACCTCTGTTAAATATACTGTTCAGATGGGCTCCTCAGCTAAAATTCTCAATCTAGCGCCTGATAACGATAGCGAATTAGTTGGGCTTGAAATTTTATATAATGGAGAGGGAAAGTTTGATAGTGCGACAAATAATCGCCACTATGACAATGAGAAGTATAAACCTTACTCCACTTTTACTCCTGTATCAGAAAATGATCCGAATAATTCGGATGCGGCCTACAAGGCTGACCCTGCAACCAGTTGTGACCATCTAGATATCGCTAACGTGACCAATGATGTTCAAAATGGTGCCTCAGATTTACGTCACTTTCAGTCTAAAGGTAATAGTTCTGCTGTGTATACTCTGCTAACTAATTCATTAAGTGGTAGTGCTGGTAGTGGTCTTACTACATTTACGAGTACCAATGAAACAGTGTTAGGCAAAGCGACATCCGTGATTAAAATGGCATCATTTAAGCTAAAGAACGATACACTTAACGTAGGTGATGCTCTCAGACCTCAAGATGTCACTATCTTTGTTGAAGGCGACTTTGAAACCTCGGGCGGTGGTCGAATTAATATTTTAGCAGGGAGTAGTTTAACGCTAATTATCAAAGGCAAAATAACAATAAAAGGGGAGGGGGTTCACGCAGAGCAACATGGTTTGGCTAATGCGCCTAATTCACTACCAGCGATGAGCATTTATTCTTCTTATGAGAGCTCGGCAGATAATGCCCCAAGTTGGGATAAATCTATCGATAAAGATCCAGGCATTCTAATTGGTAGTAATTCGCCTATTTATGCTCAGATTTATTCACCATTGGGGGTGGTTTCATTGCAAGGTAGCGGCCATCTTTATGGTGCAGTCAGAGGTAAAAAAGTACTTGCGCCAGGCGGTACTAAAATTCATTATGATGCGGCCTTAGGTGGCGCAGATCGAGGTGGTAGTGATGGTGGAGTGAGTACCAGTTCGTCAATTGAGTTTAAAGGTTTTAAATATTAACAAAGCGACGTATCAACTCAAGCTACCAGGCAAAAACTTAGTTGCGGTTAGGTTTACCCTGAGTATTTAAGAAGACAGAACTTGTGGTTTGTTCTCAGGCTAGGTAATGTTTAGGTATTGTTATTAGCATAACTTATTCTTTCTACTTACCTTTACTGATTAAAAATACGTGACTTCAAAACAACTACAGCATTTCTATATTGCCCAAGAGCAATCCATCTATCTACTTAGTCACAAAGACGCGACTAAGTTAAAAACATGGGTTGATCTTTGCCAACAACAATTAAAACAATTAGATTTTGAAGACGTTTCTCTGTTAGGTAAGGGCGCCTATGGTTTTGTTTTTTCGGGTATTAAGCGAAAAGGGGGTGCAGAAGCAGAACAGCCCGTGGTCTTTAAGTTTTCTCGCATTAATTTACCCCAACATGTTCAAGACCGATTAGCCGATGAAGCCGATATCCAAGCTCAGCTTAGCCACCCCCAAATACCGACTGTGATTGAATATCAGAAAGTAAAACGGCAATCAATTTTACAAATGACCCGGGCACCCGGCATAGATTTAGAACAGCTCTCACTACAAGTTGGCCCATTATCACCTGAATTGGTAGTAAGTATTGCCTTGCAGTTAGCCGATATTTTATTGTATTTACGTCAAGCCAATAATCATCGACAGTTAAAACCTATTGTTCATGGCGATATCAAACCTTCCAACTTAGTTTATGACAAAGCGACAGGTAAGGTACAACTCATCGATTGGGGCTCTTCTGTTAACGCACAAATGGATTGCAATAATCAAAGCACCAGTACTAATGTCATGGAGTTAATGAGCAGCGATTTACAACACAGCAATGCACGTTTAGGTGATGTTTATTTTATTGGTCCTGAACAGCTCAATGGCGGCTTATCGACGCCGCGTTTTGATGAACAAGGTTTAGCTGCTACCTTATATGCACTGGCCTCAGGCCAATCATGCCGCTATGGCATAAAAGTTATCCCTCCTAATGCCTTAGGGTTACCTAAATTACTCGCTCAAGTGCTTACGGGCATGTTAAGTGATGATGCTAAATTGCGCAGTCAAGCAGGTGATTACTTCTTTAATAACCTTAATTACCTCAAACAAGTGGTGTTGGCTGATCAACCGACAATGCCAGAGGTGATTGCGAAAATACCTGTTTGGACTAAGCGACAAGATGTGCAAATTGATACGGTAGTGTATGGCTCGCGAAAGTCATTTCTTCGAGAGCAAACCGGCATTGATAGTTTATCTGAGATAGATGATGCACAGCTGGATAAATATTATAAAAATTATTTGATGGGCATGGGCGATAATGAAAAAGCCTTTATTGCCGCATTAAGCCGATTAGGTAATTTCCCTGTTGTTGGCGGCATTGCAATTCGTTGGGCAAAAGAGGGGGTTTATATTGACTCCAACCTCACGTTATTTGATGAGTCACGAAAGGCCTCATTTACCAGTGCGGTAAATAATATTATCTATTTAGCGCAAGGTATATTTCGCATCGGTGTTTTTAAAAGCTGTCTGTTTAATGCTCGTAATACCTTGCATGTCGAGCGAACAAACGAAAGTGAGCCGTTTATTGCTGATAGTTCACAACAGATAGCCTTTGATATAAGTGATGTTCCTGATGTTGATGATGTAACACGATTACACTCTTACTTTGAAGATGGTAAAGATCCCGATGAGTACTTGTATCTCCCTGATAAGTTAATGGCTGTTTTAGCAGAGTTAAACTTAATACATCATACTGGCTGTATTATATTTGAAGTACTACCGACACATTTAAAAATTCACAGTTATCTAATGTTACTCAATCATGAGAAAAAATCTGAGTTTAAAGCTTGTTTAGCGAGGATATTAGCCCTTTTACCTACTATTAATGGTATTGGTATCTCTGGCTTTATGAAACTTCCTTATAAAGATACTCGCTTTTTTGAACATATAAGTAGCATGCCAGATAAGTTTTACCCTAAAAACCCTAAATTGGTCACAAAGTAAGGTCGACTTATCTAATCAGTTAAACAAATAACAAAAACTAGACAAAAAAAAACAGTTTAAAAAAACTGTTTTTTTTATTAACGTTACAAATTTAGTTATTTAAAAAGCATGGGGGCTACTTTACTTCTTCACCAGCAGCTTGTTTGTCGGCATGGTAACTTGAACGTACAAGAGGTCCACAGGCGGCATGAACATAGCCCATTTTTTTCGCTTCACGTTCAAACATAGCAAATTCATCTGGGTGAACATAACGTTCAACAGCAAGATGGTCTTTACTTGGCTGCAAATACTGCCCGACAGTTAACATGGTTACGCCGTGATCACGTAAGTCTTGCATCACTTGAAGGATTTCTTCGTTCGTTTCACCTAAGCCAACCATCAAACCTGATTTAGTCGCTACCGTAGGATTGGCTTCACCAAAACGTTTCAATAGATCTAACGACCATTGGTAGTTAGCACCAGGGCGAACTTTTGTATAAAGACGCGGTACGTTTTCCATATTGTGGTTAAATACATGAGGAGGGTGTTGATTCAAAATCTCAAGTGCTCTGTCCATGCGACCACGAAAGTCGGGTACTAATATTTCAACTTTAGTATTAGGTGCTTGCTCGCTTAACTCTTTAACACAATCAGCAAATTGCTGAGCACCGCCGTCGCGTAAATCATCTCTATCTACAGAAGTGATTACGACATACTTTAAGCCCATATCTTTTAAGCTATCAGCAAGTTTTTTAGGCTCATCAGGGTTAGGTGGTAGTGGACGGCCGTGACCAACATCACAAAATGGACAACGACGAGTACATAAGTCACCTAAAATCATAAAGGTGGCAGTACCGTGGTTAAAACATTCAGATAAGTTAGGGCACGAAGCTTCTTCACAGACAGAATGCAGGTTGTTCTTACGTAAATTCGCTTTGATGTTATCAATACGTTCACTCGACTTTGGTAACTTGATACGTAACCAACTGGGTTTACGTAACATTGTCGCCTTCGTTGAACTAACAACCTTAATTGGGATGTGTGCTAATTTGTCTGCATCGCGAAATTTTTCGCCGGCAACACGATTGGCTGTTTTTGATTCTGAGATATTATTATCTGAAGTTAAGTCACTACTCATGGGACGTACGATTCTCGTTTGGTAAACCGGTTTGATAACTAACGTTATTAGCTTCAAGCAAGTTTATTAAATGTTTCACTAACGCATTACTTGCACTAGCGGTATCTGTTGGGCCTTGTAAATCAGCAGTTTGTACCATTTCTAAACCAGCATAACCACAGGGGTTAATCCGTAGAAAAGGTGATAAATCCATATTTACATTCATAGCTAAGCCATGAAAAGAGCATCCTTTGCGTACGCGTAATCCTAATGAGGCAATTTTTTTCTCATCAACATAAACACCCGGCGCATCTGCTTTTGCATAGGCAGTAACATTATAATCGGCTAAGGCTGATACAATGCTATTTTCAATCAAGGTTACTAACTGTCTGACGCCTATTTTTTTACGTCGAAGGTTAACCATGACATAAACGACTTGCTGACCTGGTCCGTGATAAGTCACTTGACCGCCTCGATCAACCTTTACTACTTCAATATCACCTGGTACAAGTAAGTGCTCAGCTTTTCCTGCCTGTCCTTGGGTAAAGACAGCAGGGTGCTCGACTAGCCATAATTCATCAGCGACAGTGTTATCACGACTATCGGTAAAGTCTTTCATCGCTTGCCAAACGTGACTGTAATCCATGGTATTTAATTGCCGGATCACTAGTGAGTCTGTAATGTTACTCACATCAGACTCGATTGTAGGACTTGAGATCACTAGGAAAACCTCATCAATCTATAGGGTGAAAACCGATGGTATTCAAAAGCTATAAAACGTATCGTACCTGCTCAAGTGCAGTAAGTGTTTTATAGATAGTTTCGATGTGATCTTTACTGGTAACAGTCACAGCAATTGACACAGATAGGTAAGTACCTTTTGAACTTGGCTTGATTTTCGGCGAGTAATCACCCGGAGTATGCTTTTGTAGTTCAGCTATGATCACATCCGGTAAATCGTCAGAGGCAACGCCCATCACTTTAAAGTTTAATACCGTGGGAAATTCTAATAATTCGTCAAACTTGGTTTTCATTTTTATTTACTTCTTTTTTGAGCGATGTTGGAACTTATTGGGGTATTTTATCATTAAATATACTGGGCTGATATTATTTTGTTTATAACTCTTACTCAAAAACAAAAAAGCCTCAATAAAGAGGCTCTTGATGCTGAGTGTTTAATTGTATTTAGTCGGAAAATTGCAACTTAACATAATCAACTAAACGACTGAATAAACTGCCTTCATTGATTTCTTCTAAGGTCACTAGTGGGTATTGCGCGATATCTTCATCACCCAACTGTAAAAATAAAGTACCGACAACGGTACCTTTAGCTAAAGGTGCTGTTAATTTTTGATTCAGCTCAAAGTTCGCTTTTAAGTTGGTACGTTGACCACGAGGAATAGTGATTGGTGTATCTAAAGTAATACCTAAATCGACATTTTCTTTGTCGCCCATCCAAACACGGTTAGCAATAAATTTTTCACCTGCTTTGTATGGTGTAATTGTTTCGAAAAAGCGGAAACCGTAGTTTAATAGTTTCTTACTTTCTACTTTACGAGCACGCTCACTTGCTGTGCCCATCACTACAGTAACTAAGCGCATATCACCTTTAGTTGCTGAGGTCACTAAACTGTAACCAGCATTTGAGGTGTGGCCGGTTTTCATGCCATCAACGTTTAGGCTTTTATCCCACAATAAACCGTTTCGGTTATATTGTTTGATGTTGTTATAAGTAAATGATTTTTGTTTATAGATTGCATATTCTTCAGGAACATCGCGGATAAGGGCAATAGCAAGCGTTGCCATATCTCTTGGCGTTGTCATGTGAGACGTACTGTCTAAACCATGACTGTTTTCGAAAAAGCTACTCGACATTCCTAGTTGTTCGGCATGCGCGTTCATTAAATCAGCAAAAGCACTTTCACTACCAGCAATATGTTCTGCCATCGCAACACAGGCATCATTACCAGAGGCGACAATAATTCCTTGGTTTAATAAGCTAACAGGTACTTCTGTACCTACCTCAATAAACATCTTAGATGAATCAGGGAATTTTTTGGCCCAAGCCTTTTCGCTGATCATTACTTTATCAGTATTTTTAATGTTACCGCTCTCAAGCTCTTTACCAATGATATAACTGGTCATTATCTTAGTTAAACTTGCAGGTGCTAGCTGAGTATCGGCATTTTCTTCAGCAATAATTTTACCTGTGGTGTAATCAATTAAGATAAAACCTTTGGCATTGATTTGTGGCGCATCAGGGATAATGGTAATGGCATGCGCAATTGGGGTCAGCACCATTGCAGCACTAAATAGCGCGCCACTGAAAACAGTAAATAATTTTTTGGCAGCATATTGGCCAGAATATTTTTTTATTTTTGTCATAATATAGTCGTGTGAGGAAAAGTAAGGAAAATCAACTGTTCGAAAGTATACCACTTCTAAAAAACTTGGCTATGGGCAAAAAACAGATATTGTCATTAAAACCGCAGATAAACCGTTAAAAATGTAACAACGTTTATAAAATTCACCGTTATAGTCTTTTTAGTGGAACGTTTGTATTGGATTATTACTGCGGGGAGCTACGCGGATAAGCGTTAGGGTAACCATTTTCTTTTAGTGCCAATAATAAAGCATTCAATGTAGCAAGGTCGCTGATTGGACCAATTTGAATACGATAAAGGCCTTGGTGCTCAGGATAACTGGTTTTTTGTTTATATTGATTTTGAAGCTGATTTGCTGTGCTAATAGCCAACTCTTTCTTACGGGTGGCAAAGACTTGAATAAAGGGGGTAGTAATCCCCATGTGACTATTCTTTATAGCAACAACCTGCGCGGGAATGTCAGCCGTCACTTTAACAGCAGTTGAAACGGCCATGTTTACAGACGCAGAAGCTTTAGATGCTTTTTTATCAAAGTCGGTAATAGCAATGATTTTCACGTTTGCAGTACCCGTTTTTAACATGTCGAGCTTATAAGCAGCACTATAAGATAGATCAATAATACGCGATTGATGAAATGGGCCGCGGTCATTAACACGGACAATAACAGATTTATTATTGGCCGTATTGGTGACTTTTAAATAGGTAGGTAACGGTAGGTTTTTATGAGCAGCACTCATGGCATACATATCATAAATTTCACCATTAGAGGTAAGGTGACCGTGAAATTTTTTACCGTACCAAGAAGCTGTTCCTGTTTGCTCAAAGCCATGAGCTGATGGTAATACCTCATAGGGCTTACCGAAAACTTGATAGTTTTTATTACCGCCACGGCTATAAGGCTCTGCTCGGGCAATTGCATCTTTTAATTCTGCTTGGCTCGGTAAACGGGTAGGTGTGCTGTCATGTTTTTGTTGATAGCGACCAGAGCTACAAGCACTCAATAGTGACAGCAATAATACATAACAAAGTAGAGTAAATCGTTGAGTCATAAAATTCATCGTTAAGAAAAAGTGCTTATGGTTATTGTTACGTTAAACATGAAAACGTCGATGGGTACTGATAGCCATTAATATGCCAAAACCTAACATTAATGAAACCATTGAAGTACCGCCAAAACTGACCAGAGGTAAGGGAACACCAACAACAGGTAAAAGTCCTGATACCATACCAATATTTACAAAAACATAAACAAAAAATGTCAGAGTAAGGCTACCAGCGAGTAGTTTGGTAAAGGCATGTTGTGCATTAGCTGCAATCCATAAACCGCGCATTACGACGAATAAGTAGACTGAAAGTAATGCTGCAACACCAATTAAACCAAACTCTTCGCTAAAGACTGAAAAAATAAAATCAGTATGACGTTCAGGTAAAAACTCTAATTGTGATTGCGTACCTTGTAACCAACCCTTACCTTCAATGCCACCAGAGCCTATCGCTATTTTAGATTGAATAATATGGTAGCCAGATCCAAGGGGATCTTGCTCTGGATTTAAAAAAGTTAATACCCGCTGTTTTTGATAAGGTTTCATCAAAAACATCCACAAAATAGGGACAAAAGCTGAGGCTAAACCAACACAAACACCGATAAGGCGCCAACTCGCTCCGGCAAGAAATATAACAAAAATTCCAGAGCTTGCAATGAGTAGCGAAGTTCCTAAGTCAGGTTGTTTAGCGATAAGCAAAGTGGGTAATAGTACGAGGATAAAGGCGAGTATTACCGTTGATGTCTTTACGGGTAGGTTATCCTGACTCACAAACCAAGCAATCATAATAGGTACAATAAGCTTCATTATTTCAGAAGGCTGAAATTTTATAAAACCTAAATCTAACCAACGTTGTGCGCCTTTACCCACATGGCCAAACAGTAAAACACTAATGAGCATTAGTAGGCCTAAAACAAAAACCGGTACTGCCCATTTTCGATAAACTAATGGCGGGATTTGAGCAACAACAAACATGCCAAATAAGGCAACACCAATACTACGAGCTTTAAGGTATACATAGGCTGTTTCTTGGCCTCTAGCGCTATAAACAAGAAAAAGGCCTAAGGCTAACAATGTTAATATGCCCAATAATAATGGCACATCGATATGCAATTTTTGCCAGATGGTATTGTTTTTTTGTTCTTCTTGTCCTGAACTGCGCATTAATCAGCCTCTTGTGGAGTTATTGCTTTCGTTGAACTCACTTTTTTGCTGACTTGAATGTTAACTTTGGTTTTATCCGCTTGGCTGGTTATCACTCTATCACCGAAATACTGATCCATAATTTGTCTTGCTACCGGTGCAGCGTTGGTTGCTCCGCCACCTTTAGCGACGTTTTCAATAGCAACAGCAACAACAATTTCAGGTTTATCAAAAGGCGCAAAAGCGATAAACATAGCGTTATCACGCTGGTTCTCTGATGTTGCTTCAGCATCATACTCTTCCCCTTGCTTTAGGCGAGCTACTTGCGCCGATCCTGTTTTACCTGAGGCATCATAGGTACTACCTTTAAAGGGAGTATGTGCAGTAGCACCGAGTTTTTGTACTGTGCTATGCATTGCCTCTAATACGACATTCCAATGTTTATCATCTTTGAGCTTTAATGGAGCACGTGGCTCATAAATTATTGGCGTGTTCTGATGAGTTGTTTTACCACTACTGTCAGTAAGTAATTCGCTATTAGCTTTCAATAAGTGTGGAACTTTGCGTTCACCATGATTAACTAATGTTGTTAAGGCCTGAGTTAATTGCAGAGGGGTAACAGTCCAAAAACTTTGCCCTATGCCAACAGATAAGGTTTCACCTGTATACCATGATTTATTATACCTTTCACGTTTCCAAGCAACACTGGGCATAATCGCTTTATTTTCTTCGTGAATATCAATACCGGTATAATCGCCAAAACCAAAGCGTTCCATCATAGTACTAATTTTAGTAATACCTAATTTAAAGGCAAGATCGTAAAAATAGATATTACAAGACTGCTCTATAGCTGTGGTTAAATCAACTTTACCATGACCCCAAGGTTTCCAATCACGATACTTGTTGGGTAAACCTTTGAGTTGGTACCAACCTCGATCGTTTATAGTGGTACTTGCAGTGACGATATTTTCTTCCAAGCCAGTTAATGCCAAGAAAGGTTTAACAGTAGAGGCGGGTGGATAACCACTTTGCACACTTCGATTAATAAGCGGCAAGTCTTTTGAATCAAGTAACTTTTTATAATTCTTAGTGCTAATGCCATGTACGAATAAATTACCGTCATAGCTTGGGTTTGAATACATCGCTAGGATACCGCCGGTACGAGGGTCCATTGCCACAATGGCGCCACGCTTACCTGATAAAGCACGCTTAGCAATCATTTGAAGTTCAATGTCTAAGGTGAGTGTTAAGTCTTTACCTGGCACAGGAGGAGTATAACTCAGGGTACGGATCACGCGTCCTTGGTTGTTAATTTCTACTTCTTGGTGACCAATGGTGCCATGCAGCATGTCTTCATAATATTTTTCTATACCTCGCTTACCGATGGCATAAGTTGCGGCATAGTTTTCTGATTTATCTTCTTGCGCTAATTTATTGACGTCTTTTCTGTTAATGCGGGCAACATAACCAAGACTGTGAGTCGTAAGATCTGAAAAAGGGTAATAGCGCTTTAAACGAGCATTAACAAAAATGCCAGGAAATTTGTGCTGATTAACTGAAAATAAAGCTACCTGTTGGTCACTTAATCTAGAGTGAAGTTCAACGGGTTTAAAGCGACGTTTACGCTTCATTGATTTAAAAAATTTACTCTGTCTTTCAGGGGTAATATCAAGCAATTGGCTTACTTCAACAATGCTAGAGGTTATGTCATCAACATCTTCGGCAATGACCTCTAAACTATAAACAGGCTTGTTATCAGCGAGAAGTACGCCATTTCTATCATAAATTAAACCACGATTTGGCGCGACCGGTAGTAACTTGATTCGGTTAGAATTGGATCTTGTCTGATATTTCTCGAAAGATTCAACTTGTAAGTTATATACATTGCCAAAAAGTATTAATAAAACTAATACTACACCGGCAAAGGCTATAAAAGCACGTCGAGCAAATAAGTTCGCTTCAGCGGATTGATTTCGAATGACAACGCGACGTGGTGGCATTAGCGCAGGCTACTAAAACTAAAGTTATTTATTAAAAGTATGGCTAATATAGTCATTAAAACAGTTATTCTCTATGGTAAGGATGGTTAGTGTTCACACTCCAAGCACGGTATAAACTTTCTGCTATGAGTATTCGTACCATGGGATGAGGCAGTGTCAACGCTGAAAGTGACCACTTTTGTTCCGACGCTTTAATACAAGCAGGTGATAAACCTTCAGGTCCGCCAACAAGTAGGGCAACATCTCTACCATCAAGTTGCCAGCTTTCAAGTTGTTTGGCAAGTTTTGGTGTCGTCCAAGGTTGCCCCTCTACTTCAAGCGTAACTATGCGACTTCCTTTTGGAATAGCAGCGAGTAATAATTCACCTTCTTTAGCGAGTATACGACTGATATCTGCATTTTTACCACGTTTCCCTGCAGGTATTTCTACCAGATTAAAACTTAAATCACGTGGGAAGCGGCGGCTGTATTCAGAAAAACCTTGGCTAACCCATGCAGGCATTTTGCTACCTACAGCATATAAGGTGAGTTTCATAAATTTATCTTGATTATTAAGTTTATTATCATAGGAAGGATTTTCGCTATTTACTTAGCTGAAGTGACTTGTCTAGGGTTACTTGGTTGAAATTACTCTGAGAAAAATAACAAGAGCAAGGGAGTTGATTAAGTAATAGTTTGTTATTACCAATGAGAAACCAACGAAGCTCTTGTTTTTATCTAAGCAAAAGGCAGCAAGTAATTTATTCAGCCCAAAGTTGCTCAAGGTTATATTTGTCACGTTGTTCGTCAGTCATAACATGCACAATAATATCGATTAAGTCGACTAATGCCCACTCACCAACATCATTACCTTCCATGCCACGTGGTTCAACGCCTTGAGCGCGACATTCCATTGCAACAGATTGAGCAATTGATTTTACATGGCGGTTTGAATTACCTGAACAAATGATCATGTAATCAGCAAAGCTCGCTTTTTCGCTAATGTTAATGGCAATGATATCTCTGCCTTTCATGTCTTCAAGTTTTTCTATGACAAATGCTTTAAGTTGTTCAGTTTGCAAGGTGTTATTCCTATCGTTAATCGTAACTTTTATGCGCTCTTTAGCGAGCGATAATAAATAATAGTGCGATATTAACACTTTTTGCGCGCAGGGTTAACGGTAAAGATTATTTTTGTTAATAAATTCTGAAATAGAAGGGAGTAATTGATGATTACAGCTTTGTTTTTCCATCAATTGTTGTCGAACCTGTGTTGATGAAATATCAAAGAACCTTGGCTTAGCAAAAAATATTCTTCCGGCTTTATATTGGGAGAGTTGTGTTACATCAGTTGTTTGATGATGATTGAGTAATTTCTTAGTTTCATCATTGAGTTGTTCAAAGGGATAATTAGGCCGTGTATTAACGACTAAGTGGCACAATGATAGTATTTCTTGGTATTGATGCCAGCGACTGAAAGTCATCAGTGAATCCATACCAATAATAAAATACAAAGCTTGGTTAGGATATTGTAACTTCAACTCTTTGAGGGTATCAACAGTATACGAGTGACCTGAGCGTTGCAATTCTCGCTGGTCACAAAAAAATAGACTATTGTGCTGACACGCAATTTCGACCATAGCGGCGCGTTGCTGTGCGCTTGCGTGAGGTACTAAGTCTGGTGACATTTTGTGTGGGGGAATATGTGCGGGTATTAAGAGGACTTTAAGTAAACCTAACTCATCGGCAACCGCTTGAGCGGATTGAGTGTGACCTAAATGAATAGGGTCAAAGGTCCCACCTAAAATACCAATGCCTGTATTCGTGCCATTATGCTCAGAGCCGACTCTTTTATTTTTATTAGCCATATTTGTATTTTGCATTGTTGACTTAGCCATAGTTAAGACTAAAAGCGGCTGTTTTTTCACCGTGATACAAGGTAATGCATAAATCAGCTAAGAGAATAAAAATATTGAATTCGCTACTTGTTTTGCTTAATAAGTCGATATCTGCGATACGCACCATGGCACGTTTTACATTTTCTAGTTCAATGTGAGTTAGGGCATGTTGGTATAACGGTTTACGTTTATCCCAAATACGATATTGTTTATAAACATTTGAAATATTTTCACCTTGAGCTAACTGATTTAACATAACATATAGCTGGTTTATTTCTTTATGAAAGACCCAGAGTAATTGAGCGGGTGCCATGCCCTCTTGTTGCAGTTGGTCAAGCATGGTTATGCATTTAGCACAATCGCCGCGTAATAAAGCATCGATTACCTGAAAAGGGTTAAACTTCGCCTGCTTAAGTATGATTTGTTCGGCTTGCTCAGTACTAATAGTTTGAGAGCCAAAAAGCAGTACAAGTTTCTCTAGCTCCTGAGCAAGAGCAAGTAAATTACCTTCAAATAATTCAATGAGTAAAGCGTTTAATTCAGGAGATATATTAAGCTGTAATTGTCTTGCTTGATTGTTCAACCATTGAGGCATCGCCTTTAGCTCAATATCATACAAGGGCAAATAACAGCCCAATTGGGTCAGTGCTTTAAACCATTTTCTATTTGCACTCGCAGCATCAAGTTTTGCGCCATGCAGAATAAAAATAACATCTTGGGGAGTATGACCACTATTAATGTCTTGAGTTAAGCGCTCAGCTAAGGCTAACAAGGCTTTATTTCCTGCATCGCCAACTTTTACCGTGGTCAACTCAACTTCAATGATACGCTGGCTAGCAAAAAGGCTTAACGATTGATACTCATCAAGTAACTGTTGCCAGTCAAAAGCTGTATCACTACTAAAACGAATCACTTCGCTAAAACCTTGGTTTGTAGCATGTTTCTTAATGGCGGCTAAGCTATTGTTTTTTTGCCAAGGCTCATCACCAAAAACCAGCCATACAGGTTTAAATCCCTGTCGTAAGGTATTATCTAGCTGGTTATGGTAAATTTTCATGATGGCCTTTTGTCACTATAAAATGTGAGATTACCGATAGTGGTAATGTTAACTAGCGCTGTATTCTTGCTAAATCACGCAATATCTTATCTGCAGCGGAAGTTCTCATCTCACTTAATAATAAAGCTAACTCTCGGCTTTTGGCTAAGGCAAGATTAGGATCGTCTTGATAGTCGCGATAAAGTTCAAAACGAAACTCTCTTGCATCTTCACCAGTAAAGCGCACTTGATATTGTACTGAATAGATCAGTTCATATTCGGCTACTTGACCATTAGAAAATAACGATAAGGTTCGTCGGTCTAATTTATCGGAAATAATACGCAACTCAGGAATGTCAGCTTGCGAATGCTTTAATACATTCACTTGGTTACGCGTTAAACTGAGCTTCACTAATCGTGTTAATTCACCGTGAAGATCGGTAGAACTAACATAAAGCGTTTGCATGTCATCATCGAGCAAGTAATCACCGCGCAGTTGAAAACCACAAGCCGTTAATAGGCTTGTAGTTAACAGCGCGACGAGTATGGTTTTTAGCCATGCTCGGCTTTTATTTATTAATGACAAAATGTTTTAGTTCGCGACAATATTAAGTAATTTACCCGGAATATAAATAACTTTACGTATGGTATTACCGTCGGTAAATTTCAATACACTTTCATCATTTAAACCCAGCGCTTCAACATCTTCTTTGCTTGCATCAGCAGCGACAGTTATTTTTGCACGTAACTTACCATTTACTTGTACAATGATTAGCTTTTCATCTTCTACCATAGCGCTGTCATCAACAACTGGCCAAGGTGCATCTTCAACATTTACATCACTACCACCAACTAACTGCCATAAATGATGACAAAGATGCGGAGTAATTGGCGTTAACATTAATACCACAGCGCGAACTGCTTCTTGCATTATCGCTTTGTCTTCATCACTCGCTAATTTTGCTTTACCTAAGTGATTCATCAACTCCATGATGGCAGCAATCGCCGTATTGAAAGTATTACGACGACCTATATCGTCAGTCACCTTAGCAATGGTTTTGTGCAACTCACGGCGTAATTTTTTCTGATTAGCGTTTAAGGTTAAATCCGCAAGGTTAGCAATATCTGTGCCTTTCGTTGTTTCAACAAAATCAGTCGCTAGTTTATAAACACGTTTAACAAAGCGGTGCGCACCCTCAACACCTGCATCAGACCATTCTAGAGTTTGCTCTGGTGGAGAAGTAAACATGATAAATAAACGTACTGTATCGGCGCCGTATTTTTCAATCACTTCTTGTGGATCAATACCGTTATTTTTCGACTTAGACATTTTGCTCATACCCGCAGAAAGCACAGGTTGACCATCAATTTTACTGATTGAAGAAATTACATTGCCTTTCTCATCTCGCTCTGACGTCACATCACTTGGTGCAATCCATTCTTGTGCGCCATTGTCTGCTTCACGGTAATAAGTATCAGCTAGTACCATGCCTTGACATAAAAGCTTTTTAAACGGTTCATCACAGTCTACTAAACCAACATCACGTAATAATTTATGGAAAAAGCGTGAGTAAAGTAAATGCAAAATAGCATGTTCAATACCGCCAATATATTGATCTACTGGTAACCAGTAGTTCGCTTTAGCAGGATCAAGCATTTGGGTATCGTCATTCGGTGAACAATAACGCGCGTAATACCAAGAAGACTCCATAAAGGTATCAAAAGTATCCGTTTCACGTAATGCATCTTCACCGTTATAGGTTGTTTTAGCCCACTCTGGGTCGGCTTTAATCGGCGATGTTGTGCCGTTCATTACTACATCTTCAGGTAGCACTACCGGTAATTCACTTTCGGGTACTGGTACTGACTCACCATTGGCAAGATTCATCATTGGGATTGGCGTACCCCAGTAGCGTTGACGTGAAACGCCCCAGTCACGTAAACGATAATTCGTTTTTATTTTACCCTTGTTTTCACTGGCTAGTTTTTCGCTAATAGCAGTAAAAGCTTGCTCAAAATCTAAGCCATCAAATTCACCTGAATTGATTAAGGTAGATTTCTCTATAATAGCTGCAGTATTAATATCATCGCCTTCTTGACCAGCAATAACTTGTTCTATAGCTAAACCATATTTAGTCGCAAACTCGTAATCACGTTGATCATGACCCGGTACCGACATTACAGCGCCTGAGCCATAATCCATTAAGACAAAATTCGCAGCCCATACCGGCACTAATTTACCACTAAGCGGGTGAATAGCTTTAAGACCAGTATCAACACCTTTCTTTTCCATTGCAGCCATATCGGCTTCAGTGGTTTTACTGCCTTTACATTCTTCGATAAACGCAGCTAGGTCGGCATTATCTTGTGAAGCCGCTAATGCTAGCGGATGCTGAGCAGCAAGTGCGACATAAGTAACACCCATTAACGTATCAGGACGTGTGGTGTAGATATCAAATTTTTCATCTGAATCGGCAACTTCAAAAGTCATCTCAACACCTTGAGAGCGACCAATCCAGTTACGTTGCATAGTTTTTACTTGTTCAGGCCATTCAGTTAACTGGTCTAAGTCATTAAGTAACTCTTCAGCGTAATCGGTAATTTTGATAAACCACTGTGGGATTTCTTTACGCTCAACCTTTGCGCCAGAGCGCCAACCGCGTCCATCAATAACTTGCTCATTGGCTAATACGGTTTGATCAACCGGATCCCAATTTACCGTGGCATTTTTCTTATACACTAAACCTTTTTCAAAAAGTTGAGTAAAGAACCATTGTTCCCAGCGATAGTAATCAGGTTTACAGGTTGCTAATTCACGACCCCAGTCATAACCAAAACCAAGTGATTGTAATTGATTACGCATATAATCAATATTTTCGTAGGTCCAGTTACCCGGTGCGGTATTATTTTTAATCGCCGCATTTTCAGCAGGTAAACCAAAAGCATCCCAACCCATAGGCTGCATGACATTTTTGCCTTGCATACGTTGGTAGCGAGAAATAACATCACCTAAGCTGTAATTACGAACATGACCCATGTGTAACCGACCACTTGGGTAAGGGAACATGGCTAAGCAATAAAACTTTTCTTTATCAGGGTTTTCAATCGCTTGAAAGGTGTTGTTATCAGTCCAAAATTTTTGTACTGTTGCTTCAATCGCTTGGGGATTATAAATGGCTTCCATTAAGGTTTTCTCGAATGCTTTTAAGGTGTTATCGATTTGTTTGCGAAACGATACAACAATGTATGATTTGACGGTTAAATCGACGTTAGAATATCGCTGTAGAATACCTTATATAACTGGGTAACAACAAGCATAATTGAGCGGAAACTATAACTTTTCCTATACTTGAACTTATAGTTAAACCAATATGTGTAAAGGAGAATAGTAATGTCACAACAAAATGATTACTTTGCCGATATTTATAGAAAACTCAATACCTGGTTAGAAGAAGTAAAAGTGGAGCAAAAACCACACATTGATGAATTTATTAAGCAGGCTAAGTTATATGCAGGTGCTGCTGAAACAATGTCTGAGGAAAAACTGCAGCAATTCACTGATAATTTGAAATATGACCTACATGACTTTTATCTATTAAACCGAACACAAGCGAAAAACTCTGTCTACTTAGGGTTATTAAATGAAACTTTGTGGGATAACCTGGCTAAGTTAACGGATAAATCACAAGTGGAATGGGCTGAACTTGTCGATGACTTTAATCACGATGGTTTATATAAAAGTGGTGATTTCATTGGATTTGGTGAATTGCAATGTGATCAATGCGATGAAAAAATAACGATAATGCACTTTAGTGAAATAGGTGACTGTGTTCATTGTGGCTCAACCGATTTCATTAGACTTCCACTAAATCCATAGCTTCGACGACAAAGTTCAATTTGGAGTGGAACAGGTATACAATCAACTTGTTAGCATAAATGTTAGCAAGTACACTAGCGTCAAAATTTAGATATGCTAACGACCATACATTTCTATATGCTTTTCAATAACTTCTTTTAAGGATTTACATGACTAAAACTCCTACTTGCCTTGAAGATCAAACCCATGTGGGTGTTGATGATCTTACGTCTTCTTTATCAGCTTCATTATTTTGTAATAACACAAAACCAACGAGTAAGCTCAGTGATGTTGGCGTACAAGGTTTTGTTGGCCATGAAAGGGCAAAAGAGGCATTAGATTTTGGTTTATCTATGTCAGCAATAGGGTTTAATGTTTTCGCTTTAGGCGAGCATGGTACAGGGCGACAAACACTAATTAAGCAAATGCTGACCTCGCTTGCTACAGAAAAGAATGCACCGGATGAATGGTGTTACACCAATAACTTTGATGAAAGCCATATTCCATTAACCTTGTCAGTTAAACCCGGAGATGGCAAAGAATTACTGGTCAGCATGAATAAATTTATTGATGCCTTGATTAGTCTATTTCCCGAAGTTTTTGATAACCCTGGTTACCAGAGACAAAAATCGGCTATTGATAGGGAGTTTAATCAAAAATATGACCACGCAATATCTGTTGTTGAAGAGCTTGCTTTAAAAGACAACGTGGTTTTATATGAAGAAAATGGCGAAGTAGGTTTTTCACCTTTGGTTGAAGGGAAACCTTTAAATGATAAAGAATTCTCGAATTTAAATGAAACAGACAGAGCTAATTTTTATAAATCATTAAATAAATTAGAGAATGTTCTTTCAGAGCAGTTACTTGAATTACCATTATGGAAGCGACTTTCTTTTGATCAATTAAGAAAGCTGAAAAATGATACTGCTGAAAAGGCCATTAAGCCCTATTTAACTGAATTAGAAAAAGAATTTAGTAATAACCAAGGCGTATTAAAATATTTAGGTAAAGTAAAAAACCATGTAGTTGATGTCGTTCTAGAAACGTTAGTGACTGAATCTGATGATACGCCAACCGATCGAGAGTTACGTAAGGTAATGGTTGAACGATTTTTACCTAACCTACTTGTGCCACATGTTAATACTAAAGGGGCACCTGTGGTTTACGAGCAAAATCCAACCTACCAAAATTTATTTGGCCATGTTGATTTTGCTAGCTTTCAAGGGGGAACCTATACGAGTTACCGTTTGATCAGGCCTGGCGCTTTGCATAAAGCTAATGGTGGTTATTTATTATTAGATGCTGAAAAAGTACTTAGTCAACCTATGGTGTGGTCTCGTTTAAAGCTCGCGTTAAAAACTCAGCAAATTACTATTGAAAACCCTTACTCTGAATATAGCCAACCAAGTGGTTATAGTTTACAGCCAGAAAAAATTCCTTTAGCAGTCAAAGTTATACTACTGGGTGATGCTGAAATTTATTATACCCTGCAAGATTATGATCAAGAGTTTACCGAACTGTTTCGAGTGTTAGCTGATTTTGACCGTCACCTTGATAAAACAGACAGTAATTTAATTGCTTTTGGACAGTTAATCCGACAAAGAGCTGAGAAACATAATTATCCACAAGTTAGTGATGAAGCCGTATTAGAATTAGTACGTTACGCGCTTAGACGAGGTGAGCATAAACATAAAATTTCAGCCAATATAGTACAAGTAAATGATTTACTCGATGAAGCAAATTACTGCTGGCAAAAGCAAGGCGGGAAAGGCTCTTTAACCGCCGAACATATTGCTTTAGCGCAAGCGGCGAAAAAACGTCGAGTCGGTAGGTTAAGTGAAACTTGGCTCAGTGAAATTAAAGAGCAGCAGGTATTAATTAATACTGAGGGGGAATTTATAGGTAAAGTAAATGGCCTTACAGTGCTTGAAATAGGCGACAGTGTTTTTGGTACCCCTGCACGTATTACGGCAACCGTTTATGCCGGGAGTGAAGGTGTTACTGATATCGAAAGAGAAGTTGATTTAGGTAAATCAATTCACTCTAAAGGTGTTTTACTCTTAACGGGCTACTTAGGTCATAAATATGGACAAACTTTTGCCGTCAGTATTTCAGCAAATATTGCCATTGAGCAATCTTATGGTCATATAGACGGTGATAGTGCTTCTATGGCTGAGCTTTGCGCGCTCATTTCGGCTATTACTTTATTACCAATCGATCAAGGGCTTGCTATAACAGGGTCTATTAATCAACACGGTGAAGTGCAATCAATTGGTGGCGTCAATGAGAAAATAGAGGGCTTCTTTCAGTTATGTTTAGACAAAGGATTAACAGGAAAGCAAGGCGTGATCATTCCCAAAACGAATGTCATTAATTTAATGCTTAATGATGACGTTATCAATGCGGTATCTCGCGGAGAGTTTGTCATTCATGCTGTTGAAACCATTGATCAAGCACTTGAGTTGTTGATGAAAGTTGATGCTGGTGTTATTAGCAAAACCGGCCGTTATCCACGAAAATCTATTCATGGCTTGGCGCTAGATAAGCTAGAAAACTTTGCCGATATACTTAATGGCGATGAAGAGTAGGGGTTTTGTCTATATTTCCAGCTAAATATAAGTTATATCGTTCGAAAATTGCACATGTGTAATGTGTTTGTTAGTATTGTTAACATAAAAACAACAACTAGCATGAGATTCAAGTGGAATTTTCGACGGAAGAACTAGACTTTTTTAATAATATATTTACTGATACCCCTAATGAAAGCATCGTTAGTGAATCACAACATCAACTAACGATGCAAACAGATATCCCTCAATATCTAAAGCAAGTATTAGTGGGTAGCAAACTTACGTTATTAGCTGAAATTAGCCATTATCAATTATGGTTTCCCGTCGCACTATCTATCAATGGGCAAGGTGATTTCTCTCCCAAACTAAGTACACCTGAAATCATTGATGTTAAAGGCAGTGAACGCAGTTGGCGGGTAAGTACCCCTAAAGATGTTGCTGTCATTGATGTATTTAATGGTCAACAAATTGAAATCCTGTCACTTTCAGCCACAGGTTTAACACTAAAAATGCCTGCATCAAGCGAAAACCATCTTGATCTGCAACAAAATTCATTTGAAATGAGCCTAGCGGGCGAAGATCCTTTAAAGCTAGAACTTGATTTAGTTCGTCATGAAGAGGGGGTGGTTGCCGCTAAATTTAAAGGCCTTCAAGAGGGAAGGGAATCACTGAGAAAGTTCCTATTTAACTCGCACAAAGTAGAATATTCAAATTTATATCAAGATATTATTTTATAAAGTTCTTGTCAATACCTCAATAGTCTGTATAATGCGCGCCTCGATAACAGGTTGAATGATTTTCAGCCAAAGTTAGTCCAACAAGGGACTTACTTATACTAACTAGTGATAGTTTAATGGATGTATAAGTATATCGAGATGAGTGGGGTTTTACCGCCCAATAGACTTACCAGCTAGTTCGCCCCTAGAATTAGCAAGAAATATAGCGTCAAGAGAACGCTATGCGCCTTAAGTCTTCCTGGTGGTTTCCTCGTATATATTTTACGCAGGTTAAGACTTAGCAATTTAAATCAAATGCTTTTAAAGTGCAGCCAATTAACACCCGTTAATTTGGTAGCGACTTTGTGATTGATTTTATAATTACAGCCAAGTAATTATGCTCAAGTAATGCGCCTGCCTTGCGAAGAAGAAATTTATTTATGACTGATCAAAAAACTGAAACTGTAACTGAACCTGTAGCTTTTGCCTCTTTAGGTTTACCTGAAAACTTATTATCCGCTGTTCTTTCTATTGGCTTTAACGCTGCTACCGATATTCAAGCACTTACCATACCGCCATTGCTTGAAGGTAAAGATGTTTTAGGTGAAGCACAAACAGGTACTGGTAAAACAGCTGCCTTTGGTTTACCTGCACTAGCAAAAATTGATACTTCAATTAGAAAACCACAATTAATGGTGTTAGCACCTACACGTGAATTAGCAATGCAAGTTGCTGAAGCAATTGAATCTTTCGGTAAAGATATGAAAGGTTTACGTGTTGCTACTTTATATGGTGGCCAATCTTACGGTCCACAATTTCAACAACTAGAGCGTGGAGCTCAAGTTGTTGTTGGTACTCCTGGTCGTTTAATGGACCATTTACGCCGTAAAAGTCTTAAACTAGACAACCTACGCGTATGTGTACTTGATGAAGCCGATGAAATGTTAAACATGGGCTTTTTGGAAGATATTCAATGGATTTTGGATCACTTACCAAAAACAACACAAATGTGTTTGTTCTCAGCGACTATGCCGCCAGCGATTCGTAAAATTGCTAACCGCTTCTTAAAAGATCCTGAGCACATTAAAGTCGCTGCTGTTAAAAAAGCAAAAGCTAACATTACTCAGTACGCATGGAAAGTTAGTGGCATTACTAAAATGACTGCACTAGAGCGTATTGCTGAAGTAGTTGATTACGATGCAATGATTATATTTGTTCGTACACGTAATGATACTGTTGATATAGCAGAAAAATTAGAACGTGCCGGTTACCCAGCACTAGCATTGAATGGTGATTTGAACCAAGCACAACGTGAACGTTGTATTGATCAAATGAAATCAGGGAAATCATCAATCTTAGTTGCTACTGATGTTGTTGCACGTGGTTTAGATATACCGCGCATCTCATTAGTTATTAACTATGACTTACCAGGTGATAACGAAGCATACGTTCACCGTATTGGTCGTACTGGTCGCGCTGGTCGTGAAGGTATGTCAATTGCTTTCGTACGTCCACGTGAAATGTACTCAATTCGTCATTATGAGCGTTTAACGTCTGGTACTGTTCTTAATTATGATTTACCAAATATTCAAGATATTGGTAAAATACGTATTGAGCGTACTCGTGTTGAAGTGGCAAAGATTGTTGCTGATAAAGATATTTCAAGCATGCGTGAAATTGTTGAAGCTATGGCTACAGAGTCTGAAGTTTCTATGATTGACCTTGCTGCTGCGTTACTTTTCCAAAAGCAAATGAAGCAACCGCTGCAACCAAAAGAAGATCCTAAGCCTCGTCGTGATGCACGTGAACGTAACGACCGCAATGATCGCAATGACCGTAATAGTCGTGGCAATGACCGCAATAGTCGTGGTAATGACCGTAACAGTCGTGGTAATGATCGCAATGACCGTGGCACACGTGAAGAAAGACCACGTAAAGCTAAAGTTAACCGTAGTGATGTTGATTGGCAAACTTACCGCCTAGAAGTGGGTAAAGAACATGGCGCTCGTCCAGGTGACATTGTTGGCGCTATCGCTAACGAAATTTCACTTGATAGTAGCTACATCGGTGCTATTAACTTACACGACAAGCATAGTTTTGTTCAGTTACCTAAAGGTATCCCAACAGACTTGTTTAACCAATTGAAAGGTGTGCGCGTTCGTCGTCAACCGCTTTCAATCACTACGTCAGATGAAGCAGTTGTTAGCCAACAACGTACAAGTCGTCGTACTGAAAAAGCACCACGTCATAACTAATATCAAAGTTAATTGATAGCATAGTTTTATAGCATTTCGCATAAAGAAGTGAACACTTTTTTATGCGGATTGGTATTACCTTAAAAAAGCGCCTTATGGCGCTTTTTTTGTTTTTTCACTGCAGGAAAAACTATTTTCGCGTTTATTATGCGAAAAAGAGCAAGTTTTTACCGCCGCCGCCTTGTTTGCGTAATGCTTTATCTATTACTATATACCCGCTCCACTTGAAGATGCAGGATTCAGCTGGAATTATAAACGCTTTTAGGTAAGGCATTGGTTGAAGATAATGGTTATTCAGGAGAATGTGCTCCTGCATTCTCTAAGAAGCTACATCCGTGTAGCGTCCTTGTCGAAATCAATAACGCAGCATAAAGCGTTTATAAACCAGCCCTTTGGGGGAAGCCTGAGCAAACCATATTCATCGTTACATTTATTTTTAAGGGAATAACCCTTAACAAAAAAATGTGCCTTGATTATAATTCGCTCAGTTTTCCTGAAACTAGCATCTTCAAGTGGAGCGGGTATAGATCCACTTAGCGCCATCAATTTTCAAACTTAAAATAATAATATCGGTAATGTCATCAGTAATGCTTCAGTCGAACATTGAAACGACCCATCAATTCCCTATTCGTGTCTATTACGAAGATACGGACGCGGGCGGTATTGTCTATTATGCGAACTATTTAAAGTTTTTTGAGCGAGCTAGAACAGAGTGGTTAAGAGAAATAGGTGTAAATCAACAAAGTTTTTTGCAACAAAAGTTAGGTTTTGTGGTCAGAAAAGTTGAAATGGATAACCTTGCCTCGGCGAAACTCGATGATTTGCTCGAGGTTACTTCCACCATATTAACCTTGAAACGCGCTAGTTTAGTGTTTCAACAACAGATAACCAACCAAGCAAAGCAATTGATATGTACTGCCCAAATACGCATTGCTTGTGTTGACTTTAGTCAGAATAAACCCTGTGCTATCCCCGAATCAATACTAGGAGCGTTTAAACGTGTCAGCTGAAATATCTTTTTTCCATTTGTTTTTAGAAGCAAGCATCTTGGTGCAATTCGTCATGCTTACCTTACTTACCTTTTCCATTGTGTGTTGGGCGATGATCTTTCAACGCAGAAAAATTTTACGTACAGCCGCCGCTGAATTAAAGTCATTTGAAGATAATTTCTGGAGCGGGGCTGATTTAAGTAAACTCTATAGTGAAACGTGTGCAAAACCGCAAGTACAGGGTATTGAAAGTATGTTTGTCGCAGGCTTTAAAGAGTTTGCCCGTTTAAGAAAGAGTCATATTGATAACCCGCAAATCATTGTTGATGGTACTCATCGCGCCATGCGTGTTGCACTATCTCGTGAAGTTGACAGCTTAGAAACACATTTACCCTTTATGGCAACGGTTGGCTCTATCAGTCCTTACATTGGTTTATTCGGCACGGTATGGGGCATTATGAACTCATTTATTGCTATAGGTGCTGTTAAACAAGCTACGTTACAGATGGTAGCACCTGGTATTGCAGAAGCACTTATCGCAACAGCAATGGGATTATTTGCAGCAATCCCAGCCGTTATTGCCTATAACCGTTTTAGTCATAAAGTTGAAAAGCTTGAGAACAGCTATGGTAATTTTATGGATGAATTTGCCAGTATTTTACAACGTCAATCGGCTGCTGAAACATCGACTAAGTAGGGCATTACTATGTACCAAAGAGTTAGACGCCGTAAAGTGGCTGAAATTAATGTTGTACCCTATATCGATGTCATGTTGGTGTTATTAATTATTTTCATGGTAACAGCACCTTTGATTACTCAAGGAGTAAAGGTCGACTTACCCCAAGCAGAAGCTGAGCCGCTTGATGAAGATAGCAAGACCCCACTTGTGGCAAGTGTTGATGCGCAAGGACGGTATTACCTAACTGTAGGCACTAATGATAAAGAGCCAATGTCTGCTGAAGAAGTTGCGGTATTAGTTAAAGCACATTTGGAAATAGAACCAGGCACGCCTGTAGTTGTTAATGGTGATGGTGCTGTATCTTATGATGCAGTGATACAACTGATGGTGATGTTGCAAACCGTAGCGGGTGTTCCCTCTGTTGGTTTAATGACTGATTCGGTGGAGGATTAACGTGGCTCAAAAATCAGCGTCTCTTTTTACTGTTAAAGCGCCTTATTTTAAAGCACTGTGGCTGAGCATCGCGCTGCATGTCTTTTTACTTGTTGGTTTATTTGCAGGTGATTTTTCTTCAACGCCTAAACCACTACCAACTCCTACGAGCCAGTCAGTAGAGCCGATTAAAGCGGTGGTTATTGACAAAGCGAAGTTTGAGCAAGCAATTAATAAAATTAAAAAGCAAAAAAGTAAAGAACGTGATGCAGAAGAAAAACGGCTTAAGTCCGTTGAGAAACGCGCATCAGATGCGAAAAAACGTCGTGTTAAAGAGCAAGCTCGCATCAAAAAATTAGAAAAACAACGTAAGCAAAAAGAACAAGAAAAAATTAAAGCAGATAAAGCCGCTAAATCTTCTAGAGCTAAAGCCGCTAAAGCTGAAAAAATACGTAAGCAAAAAGAACAAGAGAAACAAGCGTCTGAAAAAGCCGCTGCGACTGCGAGAAGTAAGCGCATAAAAGAAGAGGCGGATGCTAAAAAAGCAGAAGAGCTCAGACTTAAAAAGATAGCTGAGCGTAAACGTCAAGAAATTGCAGCGAAAGAGCAGGCGGTTCAAGACGCAATGTTAGCTGAACAAATGGCTAATGAAATGGCGACACGTAATCAAGCAAGACAACAACAAGTTATGACCGAAGTTCAACGTTATTCAGCGTTGATTACCCAAAGCATTAACCAACGTATGATTACAGACCGCAGTACCATGACAGATAAATCTTGTCGTTTAACCATTACGCTTGCTCCTTCTGGTTTTGTTATTGGTGTTGAGATAGGTAAGGGCGATAAAGTAGTGTGTGATGCGGCTAATCTTGCTATTAATAAAGCGGGCACGTTACCTGTATCGAAAGATCCTGAAGTCTTTAAAGAAATGCGTAAAATTGCCGTAACGGTTACACCTGAATTTTAAAGGGCATAATTAGCGCGATAAAGTCGTGTTAACCGTGTCGTTTTATTAATGTATTAAACTCGTAGACTTGATAGGACATCATCAAGCTAGATAAAGGAAATGTATTTTAAAATATGAAATTATTATCAAGCATAGTATTTAGCGCCATCATTGCGTTAAGTTCTGTTAAAGCAATGGCTGCTTTAGAAATTGTTATCACCGGTGGCGTCGATAGCGCAAGACCCATTGCCATCGTTCCTTTTCAATGGACAGGCTCAGGTGAACGTCCTGAATCATTATCGCAAGTGATTAGTGATGATTTATTGCGCAGTGGTAAGTTTAGTCCAATTTCTCATGACAAGTTTCCTCAAACTATTACCGATGCAAAAAGTATTGATTACAGCGCTTGGGCAAACCTAGGTGTTGAAGCAGTTGTTGTTGGCAACATTAATGAAATTGCACCGGGTCGCTTTAAAGTAAGTTATGAAGTAGTCGATGTTATTCGTGGCCAAATTACCGGTGGCGAAACGTCAATGCTGAGTAATGGTGAATTAGTTAATACAAAAGATCATATATTGGCGCAAAGCAGCGCTAACATTCAACTTAATCAGGCACGCCGTTATGCCCATAGTATTAGCAACGTTATTTATGAAAAACTTACCGGCAGCAGGGGCGCGTTTTTAAGCAAAATAGCTTATGTTATTGTTCGTGATCAAGGAAAGTACCCGTATCAGTTAGCTTTTTCCGATTATGATGGTTTTAATGAACATGTATTGTTAAGTTCTAAAGAGCCGTTAATGTCACCATCTTGGCGCCCAAATGGTGAGCAGCTAGCGTATGTATCATTTGAAAATCGTCAAGCACAAATTCATACGATTGATATCTATACCGGCGAAAGAAAATTAATTAGCTCATTTACGGGTATTAATAGTGCCCCTCGTTTTTCTCCTGATGGCAAAAGTATGGCCATGGTACTGTCAAAAGATGGTAACCCAGATTTATACGTGATGGATTTATCAACAATGAAAGTACGTCGTATTACTCGCAATAGAGCAATCGATACTGAGCCAAGTTGGACACCTGATGGTAAATCATTGATATTTAGTTCAGAACGGGGTGGAAAACCGCAGCTATATCGCGTAGATTTAGCAGGGGGAAAAGTACGACGTTTAACTTTTGACGGTGAAATGAACCTAGGCGGCTCAGTTACACCAGATGGTAAACAGCTAATTATGGTCAACAGAACGCGCGGGAAATATCGTTTAGCCAAACAAGAATTGTCGTCTGGTCTATTTCAGGTTTTAACCGAAACTCGTTTGGATGAATCACCGAGTGTGTCACCAAATGGCGGTATGATCATATACAGTACCTTACATAATAATCGACAAGTGTTGGGGTTAGTGTCGGTAGATGGTCGCTTTAAAGCAAGATTGCCAGCACTTGATGGTCAAGTAAAAGCACCTGCTTGGTCACCATTTTTATAATAATACGATACACAATAAAACTAATTTAATTTTTAACTTCTAATTTTAGAACAAAGGAAAATAACATGCGCTTTAATAACATAGTAAAATGCCTAGCAATAGCTTTACCTCTTACCGTTTTATCAGCTTGTAGCTCAAACTCAGATTCAGATGAGAACAGCCAAGTAGATACTAATGCTCAAGTAACTCAAAATGAAATTGATGCTAAAAAAGCAGAAGCAGAAGCAGTAAAAGTGACTGCGGCAAAGCGTGCAGCTGAAATTGAAGAGCAAAAACGTCAAGAACTAGCAACATTACGTTCTGAACATATTGTTTACTTCGATTTCGATGTTTCAAATGTAAACCAACAATATTCAGCTGTTCTTGATGCACATGCTAAATTTTTAAATGCTAACTCAGACGTAAAAGTATTAGTTGAAGGCCATGCCGACGAACGTGGTACACCTGAGTACAATATTGCATTAGGCGAGCGTCGCGCTAAATCAGTTGTTACTTATTTAGAAAATATGGGCGTTTCAGCAAGCCAACTTACTGTTGTTAGCTATGGTGAAGAAAAGCCAATGGTTAAAGACCGTAGCGAAAATGCTTTTGCTAAAAACCGTCGTGCCGTACTAGTTTACTAATACTTAAACAGTCCAACTAAGCAGGTAACTGAATGAAACTAAATAAAGTTTTATTTGGCATGATGTTTACAGCTAGCGCATTTAGTGCGTTAGCTGTAGCTAAAGCGCCAGTCATTGATGTTAACACCAACTCTATCGACTCTTCAGTGTTAACAGAGCAACTATCCACCTTGTCACGTAAATTAGACTCACGTAACAGGGCACAAGTGAATATCCAACGTCAATTAGACCTACTACAAAGCGATTTGAACGAACTTCGCGGTGTAACTGAATTACATACTCATCAACTAGGTCAAGTATTAGAGCGTCAGCGAGAGCTTTATCAAGAAATTGATAGACGAGTCAATGAAGTACTTGAATCTACTCAGAAGGCTGCTTTAACTCCCTCTACTTCAAGACCAAGTATCAACGCTCCCGTTATTGGAACAAATTACAGTAATAATTTAACTGAAAATGAAGCGTATGACCGAGCACTTAACCTTGTTTTAAAGGATAAACGCTACAAACAAGCTATATTAGAGTTTGAAGGATTTAACAAAAGCTTTCCTAATTCTAGTTATGCACCTAATGCTCACTACTGGTTAGGACAGTTACTCTTTAATCAAGGTGAAATTGATCAAGCAGACAAAGAGTTTCAGATTGTTGTTGATAAGCATAAAGACTCAACTAAGCGCCCTGACGCATTATTAAAACTTGGCATGGTTGCCCAAAAGAAAAATAATGCTAAAAAAGCGATAGCGAGTTATCAACAATTGATAAAAGAATACCCTAAATCAACTGCAGCAAAACTTGCAGAACCACGTTTAGCTAGTTTAACTAAGTAAGATTATTAGTAAGTAATGGTAGATAATTACTTTTTCTTGCTGATAAAACTAGCGTATTGATGGGAATTTACTCGAACAGTAAATAATATCAATAAAAACGAAGTTTATTGTTGCACTTAAAAAAATTATGAGTATTATATGCCCCGCATTGAGGCACTGACTCATTGCAACGTCGGCCGTTAGCTCAGTTGGTAGAGCAGTTGGCTTTTAACCAATTTGTCGAAGGTTCAAATCCTTCACGGCCGACCACTTTCTCGCTTAAGTAATAACTTATTGAAGTTGTACTTAAGTTTGAATAAAAGTCTCCTTATCCTAAAAGATAGTGGAGCATGTAAACCTAAAATATAAATCTTGTATCGGCCGTTAGCTCAGTTGGTAGAGCAGTTGGCTTTTAACCAATTTGTCGAAGGTTCAAATCCTTCACGGCCGACCACTTCAAGATGGTTTGTTTTAGTAAGTAGGAAACAGTAAGTATAAGTTCGGCCGTTAGCTCAGTTGGTAGAGCAGTTGGCTTTTAACCAATTTGT
>Ga0209395_1001761_pt1 | contig 29794 bp, 19 predicted proteins | sample GOMGulsemesocosm_3_FD_184635 | JGI IMG/M metagenome (GOLD analysis project Ga0209395, IMG submission 184635) | Methane-oxidizing microbial communities from mesocosms in the Gulf of Mexico - GOM9D Gulf of Mexico (SPAdes) (version 2) | ecosystem: Environmental > Aquatic > Marine > Cold seeps... | reverse complement strand
CCCACAGGGGGTGGTTAGAAAAATAAGTGATGTGATGGGAGTAGGTAGCTACAGTGATGCTAAATCATTGGATAAAGTAGCAGAGGCTAATGCTAACTACCATATTATCCAACAAGCAGATGAGCCACTGCTAACAACGTCTCAAATAGATAAAAAAATTGTTGAATTAGAAAAGACCATGCAAGCTTACGCACAAAACTTAGAGTTTGAACAAGCCGCGTCAATACGTGATGAAATTGCAAAGTTAAGAATACAACAGCTGTCTAGTTGAGAACTTATAAAAATCATTTATGATCATCTAGAGCTAAAAGTAGTCTACTTGTTGTAGAGATAATATCGCTACATTTATACGCTACTTACTTAAGTCACTTTAACTCTTGCATAGAATAATGTCCGAGAATATGTGCAACGGCATCACTGTTACAGTGGGTGAGGTGACTAATATCTTCAATTATTCTATCTTGAATATCGATAGGAAATAACATTAGTCGCTCCATATAGAGATGGGCTTGCGTTTCATTATTTGCATCAATCATCTGTTTCAAACGACGTGCTTGGTATTTCCAAGTAGCACTCATAGGACAACCTCAAATTCTCATTGAACACCCTATAAGTCTAGGGGTAAAGCAGCTTTGGGGTTATAAAGTTTTTGTCTTAAAATAAAATCAAAGGAAGATAAAATTCTATAGAAGGATAAGTTATTAAAAAATATTATGTTATTTGTATAAAGAAAAACGAGAATTGAACATTGTATTCATTATTTACCGCAATGTGGACACTTTTCTTTATGGTTTTCCCGCTTGAGTAACGTAATGCTACGCTTAAAGTCCGCTTGATCAATGTCTAATTTATCCGCTAATCTAGCCAAATCTTGATAATCCTTTTGATCAATATAACCACCAGTTAACGCTCCTTTTATCTTACTGTCTAGGTTTTCCTTTCTCTCTCTAAGCTCTTCACCAAATCGAGCCGCTAACATACCTGCAGGTAATGCGACTAATCCAACACCAATAAGCATAATAACGGTGGCAATCATTTTACCAGCAGTAGTAATTGGTACCACATCACCATAACCAACGGTAGTCATTGTAACAACAGACCACCAGAGTGAACGTAGAATGCTACCAAAGGTTTCTGGTTGGCTTTGTCCCTCAACAGCATGCATTAAGCTTGCAGCAATAATAATGAGGAATACCATTACCATCATCGCTGCAGTGATACTTTTTAACTCTTTAGCAATAACAGAGATAAATATATTAAAACCTTTAAAATAATGCGTCAGTTTTAATAAACGTAATACACGGATTAGACGTAATGAACGCAAATCAAGACTAAAAAACATGGCGATAATAAAGGGCAATATAGCGAACAAGTCAATCAGCGCCATTGGGGTAAAAATATAGTTTAATCTAGCTTTACTATGAGATAACTTGGCATACTCTTTTGCCTCTACACAACACCATAAACGAAGAATATATTCACCACAGAATATTGATAAAGAGATAATTTCGAACAAGGCGAATTCATGTAAGTATCTATTGTGGTAGCTGGACTCTGATTCAACGATAGCGGCAATAACGTTACTCACAATGAGAATAATCAAACACAAATTGATGCATTTAGCCACAATACTTATATTCGATTGCCCCTCTAGCAATTGGTACGCTTTAGCTCGGAATGATTGTGTTAAAGCTATTGCTTCATTATTTGTATCTAGCTTTGATTCAGTCATGACTTCACTTATAAGTTACTTAACTTTGTTCACTTCATGCAACGTTATTCGTAAGAGATAGGGTCGATTGCATCATTATCAGCAAAAGCTTCTAGGCGCTCTTGGCAAGCACCACATTTTCCACAGGCTTTATCTCGACCATTATAACAAGTCCACGTATTACTATAATCTAGCCCCATTGAAATGCCATCAGCAAGAATAGCTGTTTTATTAACAGTTAAATATGGGCTGAAGATTTCAACACTTTCATAATTTGCAATTTTACAAACATCATTCATTTTTTCGACAAACTCAGGTCTACAATCAGGGTAGATAGCATGATCACCTGAATGAGCACCATAATAAACTTGATCGGCACCAACTGACACGGCATAGGCTACAGCTAACGAAATCAATATCATATTGCGATTAGGGACTATGGTTGACTTCATATTATCAGCTTCGTAATGACCTTCTGGTATATCAATATCATCGGTAAGCGAAGAGCCGGCTAGTAACTGGTTAATAGCTGAAATATCAATTACTTTATGGTTAATATTTAGTTTATTACAAACGGTACTTGCACACTCAAGTTCTTTCACATGACGTTGACCATAGTCAAATGATAAAGCAAAGACTTGTTTTCCGTCTTCACGTGCACGGTTTAGCACAGTAAAAGAATCCATGCCGCCAGAATAAATAACAACAACTTTTTCAGTCATTTGTAAGCTCTCTTAATTGATATAAGGTACAATACCAAGAGCATTAACTCATTGAACACTTAGCGTGAATTAATTAGTGCAATTGGTATAATATAAAACGCCTGCCATTTTACTTGAAATAAAGCATAGGCTAAAGCAGAAAGTGATACCTCTGCGAATAAAATACTCCACAATGCAGAAGAGAAAACTATTACCGTGATGACATATAAAATTAATGAGCTTTTCGAGACAATTCAAGGCGAGGGATCTTTTACCGGGCAACCTTCAATCTTTATACGCTTGCAAGGCTGTCCTGTTGGCTGTTCGTGGTGTGACACTAAACATACTTGGGATATTGAAGTTGAAGATCAAGTAACGGCTGATGCCATGTTAAGTAAGACTCAAGAAACATCCAAATGGGCAAGTTTTAGTGTTGATGATATTTTTGCTTTAGTAAAAGAAAAAAACTTTCGAGCAAAACATATTGTTATTACCGGAGGTGAACCCTGCATGGTAGATTTGACACCGCTTTGCCAATTATTCGAACAGCAAGGTTACAGTACTCAAATTGAAACATCAGGCACTTTTGAAGTGGTGACAACAGAAAAATGTTGGGTTACTGTTTCGCCAAAAATTAACATGCGTGGCGGTTATGAAATATTAGCTAGCGCTATGTCTCGTGCCAACGAAATTAAGCACCCGATAGCGACAGAAAAACATGTCGACGAGTTAATATCGTTATTAGCTTTGCATAAGGTTGAAAATACTGCGATATATTTGCAGCCAATTAGTCAAAAGAAACGAGCAACCGAATTAGCAATTGAAACCTGTATTGCTAATAACTGGCGTCTTTCGGTGCAAGTGCATAAATATATTGGTATTGAATAACCTACCTGAACTATTAGCCGGCAATAACTTTTGGTACACGTTTTGATACGCGGGTTAATAATTCATAATTGATGGTGTCGCTGTGTACCGCTACGGTATCAATGCTGATGTTCTTACCCCAAAGCTCTACACTATCACCGATCACAACCTCTACAGTGTTGGTTAAATCGGTGATGTCCACAGTGATCATATCCATTGAAACTCGTCCAACAAGTGGGGCAATACTCCCGTTAATAAATACCGGGGTACCTGATTTTGCGTTGCGAGGATAGCCATCGGCATAACCAATAGCAACCGTAGCGATAATTGAGGTGCGTTTGGCTTGCCAAGTATCGCCATAACCGACAGTCTCACCACTATTTACGGTGTGGATGGCAATGATATCGGCTTGAAGGGTCATCACAGGTAGCAAAGGTAAGCTTGTAGTGGTTTCTCCTACAGGGGAAATTCCATAAAGCGCTAGGCCCAATCGAGTATGATCGCCATGACTATCGGGCCAATTTAATATACCTGCGGAATTCGCCATACTAAATTGACAATGGTACAAAGAAACTAACCTTTTTAATTTACTGAGCTGCTCCATTGGTTTGCTGCTATCAAGCTGTTCAGCGGTTGAGAAATGAGAACATAATACCAGCTTACTTTTTTGCTCTGATGTTAATTTTGACATAACCGCATCTACTTGTTCGACATGGAAACCTAAGCGGTTCATGCCCGTATCAACTTTTAGCCAAATGTCCGCAGAGTACTCAGTACTAAGTGAAGTCAGCCAATTTATTTGATAATCACTGTGTAACATTAATGAAAAATTATTTTCTTGGGCAATTTCAAAGTCACTTCGTTTAAAAGGCCCCTCTAAAATAAGTACCGGTGTAGTTATACCATCAGCGCGTAATGCTAATGCCTCATCAATCAAGCCAACTGCAAAAAGCGTTACTTGTGATGATAATGCATGGGCAACTTGACTGGCGTCGTGACCATAACCATCAGCTTTAATGACGGCAATGGTATTACTATTAGTTGCTAGACTATCAACGTATTGGTAGTTTTTAACTAGGGCATCTAAATCGATAACGGCTTGGGTATTTCTGGAGATATAGCTCATGTCATTTTGCTGATCATTGTGGTGGAAATAAAAATTAAGCTGAGCATTAAAAATGTCGTTAATTTTCCTACTTATTGTTATTTATCAGTGTACCATGATAACTCTTACTCACCTTAGCATAATCACTGTTTTTATGGCCAATATGGTCAGGTATGGCTAAAGAGTAGACTTAAACTAGTTAAGCTATTTTATAATTTAAGCATCGCTAGATTATATTTTCGCGCTGAAATATGCATAATTTAAGTTTTACAAATCACATAACCCCTAACCAAGTAATACCTAACTGAGATAAATGATGGACTCACAAGTAGAATTAGTTAATGCCTTGAAAAACATTAGTACAGAAGGACAAAACCCTAATACCTTAGATATAGATTTGCTTGATTCACTGGGTGTTTTGAAAAAAATAAATACTGAGGATAAAAAAGTTGCCGCTATTGTTGGAAAGCTATTACCTGAAATTGCACTGGCTGTTGATCTGATTGTTGAGGCCTTTGCCTGTGGTGGTAGACTTATATATATTGGTGCAGGTACAAGCGGGCGGTTAGGTGTGCTTGACTCGGTAGAGTGCCCGCCTACTTTTAGTGTTTCTAGTGAACAAGTTATTGGTATACTTGCTGGTGGAGCCAGCGCTATGTATAAAGCAGTAGAAGGTGCTGAGGATAATAAACAACTGGCAATTGATGATTTAACAGAAATTAAATTCTCCTCAAAAGATATTTTAGTTGGCATTGCCGCTAGCGGTAGAACGCCTTATGTCATATCGGCGATGGCTTTTGCTAAAAGATTCGGCGCGAAAGTGATAGGTATAAGTTGTAGCGCCAATAGTCTTTATAGACAAAATAGTGATGTTGATATCTGTGCTGTGGTTGGTGCAGAAGTTCTCACCGGCTCTACCCGGATGAAATCAGGTACCGCACAAAAGTTGATTTTGAATATGCTCAGTACCGCCAGTATGATCAGAAGTGGCAAGAGTTACCAAAATTTGATGATTGATGTGAATGCTAGTAATGAAAAGCTTTATGCCCGTGCCGTGCGTATTGTTATGCAAGCGACAGACTGTGACTTTTCAACAGCAGAGCAAGCTCTCGCTCAAGCGAACAATCAAACAAAATTAGCTAGTTTGATGGTATTAACTGGCTTAAATGTTGAGCAAGGCAAAGCGGCTTTAGCCGATAATAAAGGTTTTTTGCGTAAAGCCGTTGAGCAACAAGGAAACTAGTCCATTGTCCCCTTATTTATCGCTAGCTTTCAAATTACCCTTAATAACGCTGAAACTCTGTTTTCTCAGCCTACTCTTTTCTGCCACGGCAAGTGCTGCTTTTACTGTTAATAGCAAAACAGAGAACATAATTATTGTTGGTGCGCAGCAACTTGAACAATATCTCCCCCTTCTAGATGGTAAGCGAGTTGGTTTGGTCGTTAATCAAACTTCAACCGTTTCAGAACAACATCTTGTTGATGTATTATTGAGTCAGGAGGTAAATATTAAAACGATATTTGCTCCTGAACATGGCTTTAGAGGAAACCGTGATGCAGGTGAAAAATTTAACTCGAGTATTGATACTAATACAGGCATTGACCTCATTTCACTTTATGGAAAGAATCGTCAACCATCAAAAGAGTTAATGCAATCACTCGATGTCATTATCTTTGATATTCAAGATGTTGGTGTTCGCTTTTATACTTACATTAGTACTATGCATTATATGATGGAAGCTGCAGCTAATGCGGGGATAAAGTTTATCGTATTAGATCGGCCAAACCCTAATGGTGCTTTTGTCGATGGACCAGTACTTGAATCAGAATTTAGCTCTTTTGTTGGTATGCACCCAATACCTTTATTACACGGTATGACAGTTGGTGAGCTTGCACAAATGATAAAAGGGGAGGGTTGGCTTTCGACAAACAATAAACTGGATCTTGCCATTATTAAAGTAAAAAACTATCAACGAGACTTTAGCTATCATCTACCGCTAAAACCAAGTCCCAATTTACCGAATGCTCAAGCCATAGCCTTATACCCGTCACTTGCCTTTTTTGAAGCAACACCTATTAGCATTGGACGAGGCACTGAGTTTCCTTTTCAGGTGATCGGTCATGATAAAGTTTATCTTGGTGATTTTACCTTCACCCCTATTTCTAAACCTGGTGCGGCAACTAAACCAAAGCTTATGGATAAAAACCTTAAAGGAGAAGACCTTCGACTAAGTCATAGTCAAGGACTTCATTTAGGTTACGTTTTACGTTGGTACACAGTATTTAGTGATAATAAGGTCGCTTTCTTTAATAGTCCCAAGTTTATGGATAAATTGGCAGGCACAGATAAATTAAGAAAAGCAATACAATCAGGGCAGAGTGAAAATACAATAAGAGAAAGCTGGCAAGCAGACTTAAATCGCTTTAAAACAAAACGTAAACCCTATTTACTTTACCCTGATCTTAATTAGAAAGAGCTTAGGGCACTTGAAAGAACTTACCCATGGCTAGGCGGCAGCGGTGCTATTACTGCCAGTGTTTTTAACACTATAGAGTGCCTTATTTGCACGGGAAATAAGGTCATTTAAATCATCGTCATACATCTGAGCAACACCGGAGCTACAAGTTAATTCAATCGAATTGGGCCATTGACTATCCTGAATAGTGTTACGAATCTTAGCTGCAACTTCGACGGCTTGTGATAGCTTAGTATCAGGGCAAATGAGTAAAAACTCTTCTGTGTCCCAACGTACCACAATGTCACTTGAGCGGCAGCTATCATCAATTTCACTAACAAATTTTTTTAAAATTTCATCTACTATTTGCTGACTATATTGACTGTCTATTTTCTGATAATGATCAACATTGAGAAATATGAGACATAAATTTTTTGAATCAGTGGGGGAAAGTTGATCAAAACACTTCCTCAATCCTATTCGGTTAAGTGCACCAGAAACAGGATCACTCATAGAGCCAAACTTAAGTGTTTCTTTAACCTGTATTGGAGTTTCAATTTGGTTTTGTTGTGGGGGCATAGACCGTCGAATTATATAACCTAAGGCTACACTCCATAGCGCTATTAATATTGAAACTAGTGTTGTGGTGGCTATATATTTTCCTCTGAGCTCAATCCTTTCAATGCTTAATTTATAACTACCCTCTTGTACTGACAAACTGGGGGAAATAACAATAGTATAGATATTTGAAAAATCAGTTCCACCATTCGTTAGCGATAAATTATGGCTATTATTCCACCACTGAGGAATTGAAAAATTATTCATCTTAAGCCAAATCGGGTTGGTCACATAGGCCTCTAAATACTCAAGACTATTATGTTTTAGGCTTTTAATATTATCAACAACGGAGTAATCAGGGTTAAAGTTCAATAACTCAATACGGGTACCCGGTTGAGTTGGGTGGTTATGTTGTATCCAAAAGCCAATGTGTTCATAACTAGATAGGTCTAAACCGGTAAAGGGGGCTTGTTTATTTAAGTCTTGAAGATCAATATGTAGCTCACAATAGGGCTGCTCTACATATGAATTAATAATTTGACATGAAAACTCAACACCTTGGTTTGTTCTTACCGCATTAGCAATAGAGGATCCTTTTACAGCGCGGTCGTCAACGGCATTTATTTCAGCAGTGTTTAAATTAATAGTGGTGTTTTTGTCAATATTAAGCAGTAGTAGGGTGAGGATAACGACAGTTAAAAAAAACAGTGCGATAGCTGCATATAATTCTTTGCTTCTTTTAGTGGTCATTGCTTTTTTCATAGAAAGTAATCCCAAAAAGTAGGTAAAAGCATTTAAGTATCTAAACCAAAAGAGCGGTCGTTAATATGAAATATAATATTAATTTATTTGATACAACAGAACTTAAAAATAGTTGCTTCTTTAAAAGTAGCTGATACTTTTAAAATAATAAAGCACTGGCAACTAAACAACTTTTAGCTTATCAGCAACATAATCAGCAATAGCTAAACTTGAAGTTAAGCCCGGTGAATCAATGCCAAATAAATTGATCAGGCCTTTGAGCTGGTGTATTTCGCTGGTTTGAATAACAAAATCCTTAAAGCTGTCATCTTTGCCTTGTAACTTAGGCCGTATACCCGCATAAGCTGGTTGTAACTTATTTGCATCTATTTTGGGGAAATATTGTGATACTTGGCTAAGGAATTTTTCTTCTAGTTTGACAGGAAAGTCATAACCTAAATGCTCTATATATTGAGTGTCAGGACCAAACTTTAATTGTCCACCCATATCTAATGAAGCATGAATACCTAAACCATTATCTCTTGGTATAGGGTAAATAAGCTGCTTAAATGGGCTTTTACCTTGGTATGAAAAATAATGTCCTCGACACCAATGCAGTTTGGGAATATGAGATTTATTTAAACCTTCGATGGTATGAGCTACCGCCTCACTATGTAAACCAGCACAGTTTATTAGGTATTTACATTCTATTGATAAGTGTTCGCCTTGACTATCTAGTGACACTTCAAAACCGTTTTGTGTTTGGCATGCTTTAAGCATTTTAGTCTGGGCAACAAAGAGTGCGTTATGTTGCTCCGCTTGTGCTAATAAACTTTGCATATAAGCATGACTGTCAATGATTCCCGTAGAAGGAGATAGTAGGGCTGCGCTGGCAAGTAATTCAGGTTCAAGTTCTTTTAATTCGGCTTGACTCAGCCAAGTGAGATCATTAACACCATTGTTTTGTGCACAGATGAGTGTTTCTTTAAGGAAATCTTCTTCTTTTTTACCATGGGCGACTAATAGTTTACCTATTTTATTTACTGGAATATGGCGTTCATGGCAATATTGATAAAGCATTGCTTTACCTTGCACACATAGTTTTGCCTTAAGACTATTCTGAGGGTAGTAAATACCAGCATGGATCACTTCACTATTTCGGCTACTGGTTTCCTCACCAAAGCTAACATTTTTATCAATAACGATAACACTATTGAATTGTTGGGCAAGTTTAGCGGCAATAGCCAAACCTATAACACCTGCGCCAACAATGATTATATCTACCTTATCCATGTTGTTTTTCGCCATAATCATCAGTTTCAATCTGATAATTATAGCGAAAAAACAAACCTTTACCTTAAATTTTATTTAAAGTTTGTAGACGATTTACTCTAAACCCTCAATGATACCGCTTGATAATAACTCAATATTGTTTGCAGCAGGTTTTTTAGGTAAACCAGGCATACGCATAATGTTACCCGTTAATACAACTAAAAAGCCTGCACCTTCATTGATCTGAATAGAGCTAACCGTTACTTCAAAATCACGAGGTCGGCCGTGTAATGTAGGGTCATCTGATAATGAACTGGGAGCTTTGGCAATACAAATCGGTAAATGCGTTAAACCAAGTTGCTCAACGTGTTTTAAGTCTTTTTCTGCTTGTTTTGAAAAGGCAACATCAGTTGCGCCGTACATTGCTCGACTTACTCTGCGTACTTTTTCAACTACAGAACAGTCTAATTCATATAAAGGCACATAAGGTTTACTTTTCTCAACTGACGCCATTACCGCTTTTGCTAGCTCTATAGCACCTTTACCACCATCTGCATGATGAGTTGTTTCAGCAAATGATACGCCATGCTCTTCACAACGAGCTTTGATTAAAGCAATTTCAGCATCAGTGTCCGTTGCAAATCGATTTAAGGCGACTACTGGGTGTTTATTGAAAATCTCAACACTTTCAATATGTTTATCAAGATTTTCTAAGCCTTTTGCAACAGCGCTTAAATCTTCACATTCTAAATCTATTTTATTTTTTCCGCCGTGCATTTTAAGCGCACGAACGGTAGTAACAAGAACTACTGCATCCGGGTCCATTTCAGCAATACGACATTTAATGTCGAAGAATTTTTCTGCACCTAAATCAAAGCCAAAACCAGCTTCAGTAATTGCCCAATCTGAGTGATGCATTGCCATACGTGTGGCAATTACACTATTACAACCGTGAGCGATATTAGCAAAAGGTCCGCCATGAACAAAGGCAGGTGTGCCTTCGAAACTTTGTACTAAGTTAGGCTGTAGGGCATCGCGAAGTAGCGCCATCATCGCACCTGTAACATTAAGTGCTTTAGCGTGAACTGGCTGACCTTCATAGGTATAACCAATAAGGGTTCTGTCTAAACGTATTTTCAAATCTTCAGCATCATTGGCTAAACAAAGCATAGCCATTACTTCAGAGGCCGCGGTAATATCAAAACCACCTTCTCGCGGTATACCCTGCATTTTACCGCCTAGGCCTAGAACAATTTTACGTAAACTACGATCGTTCATATCCATAACTCGGCGCCATACAACTTGTCTTGGGTCAATGTGAAGATCATTACCTTGATATATATGGTTATCAATTGCAGCAGAAAGTAAGTTATTAGCACTCGTAATGGCATGGAAATCACCAGTAAAGTGTAAGTTAATTTTATCACCGGGCATTATTTGACTATAACCACCACCAGTAGCACCACCTTTCATACCAAGACAAGGACCAAGAGAAGGTTCTCTTAATGCTAAACATACAGACTCATTAAGTTGCGTAAATGCCTGACCTAAACCTATAGTTGTCGTGGTTTTACCTTCACCTGATGGCGTAGGTGTAGTAGCCGAAACTAAAATTAAACGACCTTTTTTGTCATTTGGTTTTTTTAATGCATTTAAATCAATCTTGGCAATGTCCTTGCCATAAGGCTGAACATCATCACGATTAATGTCAAGTTGATCAGTAATTATTGTAATTGCTTTTGGAGTAAATTCTTGTGCAATTTCTACGTCGGTAGCCATAACTAAATCCTATTTTGTTGTATGTGGTGAAATATTTCCAATAGACTAACGTTAATTTAACGCTGATAATTTGATTTGCAACAAAATGTATACAATATTTTAATTTATAATTAATGTAACAGTGTAAGCACACCTTTCCAGTTTGGTAATAAGACGGTAAGCTTTCACTAAATTAGTGTTATTCGAGTAACGTTGAAATTTTATATGGAAAATACTGAAATACCTGAACATTCAACCAAAACCGTTAACAAGGTTAGCTATGCTTTTGCTGATGTTGAAGCGGGTGATTTAAATTCAAATAAGCAACAGCAGTTGGTAAGAAAAACTAGCGTTGATAGTGTCATTGTTGAGCAACCCTTGCAGATAACGTTATCTTGGCTTGAGCAAGGTATTGCTAAAAATACAATATTTACTATCACCATGCGTACGCCAGGGGACGATTACGTGTTAATTACGGGGTTACTTCATAGTGAAGGTGTCATTAAACAGCTTAATGATATTGCCTCAATCAAGCTTGAGACGCACGATACGACCGTAGAAGATAGCCAAAATGAATGGTTAGTGCAATTTACTGAAAATGTTATTCCTGATTTAGCCTCACTAGATAGATACCTGATGACTTACTCAAGTTGTGGGCTTTGTGGTAGTACTTCGTTAAAAGCATTACAGTTAAAAACCCAAGTAAATTTATCTTTTGCAGAACACGAAAATTTGTTACCAGCAAATTCGCTACTGTCAGTATCGGATAAAATGCGAAGAGAGCAGGGGGTGTTCGATTTAACTGGCGGTGTACATGGTGCGGCATTATTTGATATGCACATAAATTTAAAATATAGCTATGAAGATATTGGTCGTCATAATGCGGTTGATAAAGTGATAGGTAAGTATTTATTAGCTAACATTATTAATAAGCAAGTATGCCAACAACAGCCATTATGGTTATTGTTAGTCAGTGGCAGAATAAGCTTTGAAATTGTACAAAAAACGATTATGGCGGGTATTAGTGTTTTAGTAGGTGTTGGAGCACCTTCTGATCTTGCTATACAGGCAGCTAGACGATTTGACTTAACCTTAATTGGTTTTGTTAGTGATAAAGGCTTTAATGTCTATCACGGTGATTGGCGTATAAATAAGAATTAAACTTGAATAATTTAGCGGGCATTAATAGCCTAAGCCAATAAATATATTAAAGACACAAAGTCATACATAAAGACAGAGAGAGCAACGATGTCAAAAAATTTATCCTCATTAGCAAAAAGAGCTGGCGTAGAACAAACATTATTTCAGCAACTAGTTCTCAATGAAAATTCTCAATCACCAAAAGATAGAGCAAGACTGGCAAAAGAATTTTTAGTGGGGGAAGCGGTAGTCTATGGTACTGCAAGTTTTTATGATTTTATTGAAGGTGGTGATGCCGATAAGAATAATGCCAACAAAAAAGCCTATGTTTGTAATGGGTCCTCTTGTCTTTGTGCTGACACTCAAACTAAAATAACCAATGATTTGAAGCAGGAATATGGTGCAGACAATGTTGGTCATGTCACTTGTCTTGGACGCTGTGCACAAAACAATGCTTTTCAAATAGCTGGCAATAATTTCTCAGGTACTGATATTGACCAACTGGCAGCAATAGCAAAAGAGCCAAACACAGCATCGAATGAACACTACCAAGTACATTGCGCATTAGCTGAGCCAATCTTAACAGCTGAAATAAATGATGTTACTGATTATTATCAGTTATTTTCAGAGGTAACAACTACGTTTGATGTTGACCGTTTACTTACTAAAGTGAGTGATTCAGGTTTACGAGGCCGTGGTGGAGCAGGTTTTCCAACGGGTTTTAAATGGCGCTCATGTTTAGAAGCCAAAGGCGAAGAAAAGTACATTGTCTGTAATGCTGACGAAGGTGATGCTGGCGCTTATAGTGATAGATACTTACTTGAAGAGCGTCCTCATGCGGTCCTTTTTGGCATGTTAATGTCGGGTTTTCTCTCTGGCGCTAAAACGGGCATTTTATATATTCGAGACGAGTATCCAGCAGCAATTATCAATACCGAAATTGCCATCAATGAATTTGTCGCCTTAAATCTCGATTTTCCTAATGATTGGAATTTTACTTTTAAAATTGTTCGTGGCGCTGGCGCCTATATCTGTGGTGAAGAAACTGCACTATTACGTTCTATTGAAGGCCAACGTCCTGTTGTTTCGGTTAGACCTCCGTTTCCAACACAAAGTGGTTTATTTGGTTGCCCAACTGTTGTCAATAACGTCGAAACCTTTGGCTCAATTCACTACATTTTAACCGCGCTAGATACGCCTAAAAATGGCGTCGATAAGTACAAAGCGTTGGGTAACGGTAAATCAACGGGCTCTAAACTACTCTCTTTTGATAGTGCCTTTAAAAATCCAGGTATTATCGAAGTTGCGATGGGCACATCACTTAATGATGCCATTGCACTTGCCGGTGGTTTTGCTCGCGAACTAAAAGCTTTACATATTGGTGGCCCATTAGGGGGCATAGTACCAATATCAGCAATAGATAAGCTCAGTATTGATTTTGAGTCATTTAGTGAAAACGGGTTTTTACTGGGCCATGCTAGTATTATAGGTATACCCAGTACGATGGCGATGATTGATTATATGGCGCATTTATTTGAATTTACCGCGCTTGAGTCATGTGGAAAATGTTATCCGTGCCAAATCGGCTCAGTACGTGGTCAAGAAATGGTAGAGGATGCTATTGCAGGTAAAAGCGTAATAAATACAGAATTGCTCAATGACTTGCTTGAAACCATGGAGCTAGGCTCTTTATGTGCTTTAGGCGGTGGGGTACCGCTACCGATTAAGAATATATTAGCGTACTTCCCTAATGAAATTCGACCTTACCTCACCAATCAAAAACCGCAGGAGTTCCAGTCATGAGTCAAGCAACCGCGAGCCTAAATGGCATAGATTTCCCGCTTATTTCCGGTGAAACTATACTCGAATTTTCTCGCCGTATCGAAAGCGAGCATACCATACCAACACTGTGTGATGACTCCCGGCTAGAGCCTTATGGCAGTTGCCGCGTTTGCTCGGTTGATGTTGCCCTATCTGCTGATGGTCCGAGAAAGGTCATGGCCTCTTGTCATACGCCGGTAAGTAACGGTATGCATGTTTTTACTCATTCTCCACGAGTAGAAAAACTACGTCGAAATATTATTGAATTAGTCTTAAGTGATTTACCTGAGCAAAACTTACCAATGCAAGGTGTACCAATTAAAGACAATGTCAATAGAACTGAATTTGAACAAGTCGTTTTAGAGACAGGGGTAAGTGAAGTTCGCTTTGTTGGCCGCAAAAGTGTTGATAGTTTACAAACTGACGAAAAAGGCAGTATCTGTGATACCTCTCATCCTTATATGCGTATGGATCTTAGTATGTGTATTGATTGTAATCGCTGTGTACGTGCTTGTGATGAGATTCAAGGCGAGCAAGTCTTAAGTGTGTCTGGTCGTGGCTTTGATGCCCATATTATTAAAGGGCAAGATGTTAGTTTCAAAGAGTCTGATTGTGTGTCCTGTGGTGCGTGTGCACAAACCTGCCCAACAGGCGCGATATCTGATGTTTTCCGTGAGCAGTTAACCTTAGTTCCAGCTGAGAGTGTTGAAACAGTTCGCACTGTTTGCTCTTATTGTGGTGTTGGTTGTAATTTAGAGGTTTCGGTTAAAGATAACAAAATCCTTTCAATTGAAGCCCCTAAAGATGCAGCCGTTAATTCAGGTCATACTTGTTTAAAAGGTCGCTATGCTTGGCGATTCTACAATCACCCAGACCGTTTAACTACGCCAATGATCAAGAAGGAAGGTCAACTGACACCAGTATCTTGGACAGAAGCTTTTGACTATTTAGCGAACAAATTACAAACAATAAAAGCTGAACATGGCCCCGATGCTATTGCCGGGATTTCATCGGCGCGTTGTACTAACGAAGAAAACTATTTATTACAGAAGATGCTACGTGCAGTGATTGGTACAAATAATATCGACTGTTGTGCGCGAGTATGTCACTCACCAACCGCCTACGGTATGCAAAAAAGTTTTGGTACGGGGGCGGCAACCAACTCGATTGATGATTTAAAACAAACGGAATTCATCTTACTTATTGGGGCAAATCCAACAGCTGCACATCCAGTTACGGGTGCTAAAATAAAGCAAAAAGTGATGAAAGGCACGCCGCTGATTGTTATCGACCCGGTTAAAACGGAACTAGCAAAATATGCCCAGTGGCATATTCAATTACGTCCAGGTACCAATGTTGCTGTGCTCAATATGATGGCCTATTACATTATTAGTGAAAACTTGATTGATGAACGTTTTGTGCAGACACGAACCGAAGACTATCAATCATATGCTAACGCGATACTTGCCCTTGATATCGATGAGTTAGCTTTAATTTCGGGCGTTGATAAAGACCTCGTTAAATCTGCTGCAATTGCGTACGCCAACGCTAATAAGGCGATGAGTTTTCATGGCTTAGGTGTCACAGAGCATTCACAAGGTAGTCGCGCTATTATGTGTATTGCTGATTTAGTGATGCTTACCGGCAATATCGGTAGTCAAGGTGTGGGCATGAACCCATTACGTGGACAAAACAATGTTCAAGGCGCGGCGGATATGGGCTGCCAGCCACATCAAGGCGCAGGTTACTTTACCGTAGATGATGAAAAAAACAGTGAATATTACCAACAACATTACGGTATTCAAAATGGATTAGTTGATAATGTGACCCCGTGGCCAGCAGTCAATGGTTATAAAATTCCAGAAATGTTTAATGCTGCCATAGCAGGTGATTTAAAAGCATTATGGATAATGGGCGAAGATGTTGTGCAAACCGACCCTAACCAACAACATGTTGTTGCAAGTTTGAGTAATCTTGATTTATTAGTAGTACAGGAAATTTTCTTATCTGAAACCGCTAAAATGGCAGATGTTGTATTACCGGGCACAAGCTTCTTAGAGAAAAACGGCACCTTTACTAACGGTGAACGTCGTGTACAAAAGGTAAATGCTGCAGTTCCACCTAAATCAGGATGTAAAACTGACGGCCAAATTATTGTTGAGATGATGAATGCTCTTGGTCATTCACAACCCACTTATGATGCAGATACTATGTTGCAAGAGATTGCCGATGTAGTGCCATTTTTTGCTGGTATCACCTGGGAAAATTTGGGCGATAACGGTCTACAATGGCCGGTAGAAAAAGGTGGTAAGGATACCCAGATACTGCACCAAGAAAACTTTACTCGCGGTTTAGGAAAGTTTCATTTTTATGAGTTTGAAGAAAGTACTGAAGTATTAGAACACGGTGAAGAATTTCCGTTTATTTTAACCACAAGTCGTAATCTTGAACATTATAATGCCGGTACTATGACGCGTAGAACCGCTAATGAATTGATAGTCAGTGAAGATGTTTTATTAATAAATCCTAATGATGCGGCAAGCAAAGGCATTAAAGACCAATCGCAAGTAAAACTCTTTTCTGCTCGCGGAGAAATTGAACTGAAAGCTGAAATTAGTGACAAGGTTAGTGATGGGGTATTATTTACTACCTTCCATTTCCCTGAGCTAATGATAAACCGAGTGACAGGTGATGTTACAGACAAACATACTAAGTGCCCAGAGTACAAAGTTGTCTCGGTGGATGTAGCCGCGGTTTAGCCTGTAGTCATTATCTTGTAGCTAATTTACATGAACTGGGGTAAATCGACAGCTAAGTGATAACTAAATTGTCGTTACAGCCGTGACACAAATGAGTAATTCAGTTGCAAAAGTTGTAGTTACTGCTTTAGCTGCAGAGCTTGTTAACCCTATGAGTTAGAAAAGGCTCCGATAGAATCTAGTGATGAACAATATTTAATTTTGCAGTGTTAAGTAGAGTTAAATGAGTGATCCTACTTCAACAAAAAAGGTGAGCCTAATGCTCGCCTTTTTTGTGATTTCATTTTCATAATTCGAATGAACTTTATCACTGGCATTTATCAGTAATGTAGAACTCCCTGTATAAAAATAGCCAATCCCACTATCTATTAGTCTGTTATTTAACTCCAACAATTCCGTCTATAAAGCTGATTTAGTTAGCTTTTGTCTACTGTGTGAAAAATTCATATTCTTAGCCGTTTATTAATGAAGTTAGTAATACTTGACAAGGCAATACCTTTACAGTAGTGTCAACTCAAACGTTTGAGTCAAACGTTTGAGTTGCTGGTTTAGGGATGACTTAATTTGCAGCATTAAGCTGCAAAGTATTCAATTTACAAGATTAAAAATAGAGTAGGGTCGAAGTATCCCGTCTAAAAATAATAAATAAGTATATTAATATGCAATTACTAGTGGGAAAATTATGAAGTATAAATTATCAACAATAGCCTTAGCTGTACTGTCAGCTACGTCGTTAAATTTCGCAGCATCAGTGCATGCAAATGAAACAAAAAAAGAAAAAGAAGTTGAAGTTATAGAGGTAACGGGAATACGTTCTGCACTTGCCAGTGCGCTAGCTGAAAAACGCAGTGCAACCAATGTTGTCGAAGTCATTCAAGCAGAAGATATCGGTAAATTACCTGATAATAACTTAGCTGAAGTACTCGAAAATATCACTGGTGTACAAATTTCTCGAAGCCAAGGTGTCGGTACTAATGTACAAATTCGTGGTACCAGTGCAAACCGAGTAGAAATAAATGGTGTTTCTTCTGTTGGGGCAGGTGGTAGTCGGACAGGCATTAGTTTTGCAGATTTACCTGCAGCGCTAATTTCATCTTTAGAAGTAACAAAATCGTCAACGGCGAAAACCATAGAAGGCTCGGTCGGGGGAACGATCAATTTACGTACTTTGCGCGGTAATAGTCTAGACGATACATTACTGCAGTTTCGCGCTCAAGCTGAGAATAGCGACTTGGCCGATTCTACTACACCACGATTCAGCGGTACTTTCGGTGATAATTGGGAAACTGACTTAGGTAAAGTGGGGGTTGTTTTAACGGGCAGTTACGCAGAGCAAGATGTTGCCTCAATTAACCCACGCTTTGACCGTGACGCTGCAGTTCATCCTGATTCTGGCTTAGCAAGCGCTGAAGACTTTACGTATATGCGCATACAGTATCTAACGTCACCATTTCAACAAAAAGAATACACCACAACAAACTTCACTGGCTCATTAGAATGGGAGCCATCAGATACTTTAAAGTTTTATGCTGATGCTACTGTCAATGATCAAGAGATTTTGCAATCAACTAGTAATCTTCAAGGCTCAGGTGTTGGTAGTAACCCTATTCCGGGGATGGCTGAGCACACTTCGTTTGAGATGAGAGATTTTGGCACCCTCGATTCTGTCAATGGTCCTTTGCACCTTGGTGAAATGGCAGTGGTAACGAGTGGTATATTGCACCCCAATGTATCACCGCTTGACGGCACTGATGTTAATCCTAACCTTCGAATGGAGAGTAGTAACTCGCCTCGTTTGACTAAATCGAATGTGTTTGCTTTTGGTACCGAATGGACTGGTGACAAGTTGCAAGTAGCAGGCGAATTATCCTACTCAGATTCTGAGCAAAGTTCACCGACGACTCAAGGTGTCATAGACTTTATTAACCCACATACACAAGCACCACATCCAGACTCATCAGCGGATAATGGCACACCATTGCAATTTAATTCCCAAGGTGGCTTTATGGAATGGGGCATTGCTCAAGGGTTAGCTACAACACCAAGCACTGCTGAGTTACTTGATCCGGTTAACTATGCGCTTAAACAGCTAGAGCAAGTAAATGAAATGTCATCAGGCGATGAATCTGCTGCCAGAGTAGATTTGACCTACGATGTTTCAGACGACATGTCTTTCATTACAGACATCCATGCTGGTCTACGTTGGAATGAAACAAATAGTGCTAGAAGTAGCATAAAAGCTAAGAGCAGTTTTAAAAATTGGAACCGCCCAACAGGTGATTTATTTGCCGATATTTTGACTCCAGCACCAAGTAATTTTAATGGCGCAGATGGCAGAACCTTATATGTTCCAGATTTTTTAATGATCAGTAATGATATTGCTCAAAGTAACCCACAACAAATTATTGATAGCATTAATTCCGCTATCGTCGCAAATAATGCTGCTACGGGTAATACCACTAAACTTCTGGGGGAGCCAGCAGTACAAACCACTGACTTTTTTGAGATCAGTGAAGAGTCTACCGCCTTTTACCTTCAAGGTGACTATGAATTAGAGCTAGGTGATGTATTTATTAGTGGCAATGTAGGTGTACGTCATATAAGCACTGATATTAACTCTATTGGTAATGCTAAAATTAATGGTGAATTGACAACGATTACACAAAAGTCAGACTATTCTTTTACATTACCTCGATTTAACCTATCGGCCGAGCTAACTGACGATCTCATCGCAAGAGTCGGTATTGGTAAAGATATTCGACGTCCAGGTTTTAGTGACTTGTCTACATCCGCTAGCTTTGGCTCTTCGCCAACACAAGTTGTGAAAGTGGGTAACCCTAGCCTGGAGCCGGAAGAGATTTTGTCTTATGACTTATCTTTTGAGTACTATTTTGCTGAGTCAAGTATGGCGAGTATTGGTTTCTTTAGAAAAGAAAGAGAGAACCTTATCGCAACAACGGTTAACCATCCTGATGAGTTTCTTGGTGATGATGGGCAAATGCAGCGTTACGTAGATGGTGATTGTAGCGGAGGAGGGATCTGGAATCCAAACGTGGCACCTGAAGACTACGGTGTATTTTCAACGCGTACCGACACTTACGGCATGTGTGTTGCACGGCAGGCTAAAGAAAACAATACCGAAACGGAAACTCAGCAGGGTGTTGAATTGGCTTTTCAGTCCGATCTAGCAGGGTTTGAAGAGACTCTTGGTTGGGCGTCTGGCTTTGGTATGATAGCTAACTATACCTATCAGAAAGCAAGCGCATCATCTAAAGTTTTCCGTACAGGAAAATCACGTTATCAAGATGTTTTTGGGCGTACTGATGGCAAAGATGGCGTATATAACACGGCTACATTAGACGATGATTATTTAACTCAACGTGCTGTATTAGATGACCTATCTGAAAATGCTTATAATATTACTGCATACTATGATAAACATGATTTAAGTGTTCGTATGCGTTATACATGGCGTGATGCATACACTAACGGTAATGTAAGGTTAATTGGTGGATTAGCACCAACATTTGCAGCTCGTGGGCAACTTAACTTATCTATTGGTTATGATATCAACGATATGATAAATGTCGGTATTTCAGGGGTAAATCTAATGCAAGATGATGCCACCCGTTGGTGTATCAATGATGATGCCTTGTTATGTGAGCAAGATACATCAGATCGCAGAATCACTGCGGGCATTACTGTCAAGCTGTAGTTTGGTAGATAAAGCCTAGTATTAAAAGCTAGTTATTAATACTCAATACTGAGAAATTTAAAGGCTTCTGAATGAATTCAGCAGCCTTTTTTGTTTTGACAGCTATCCTACTGAGTTAGTTGTCATATCGCTGTATAGTAAGATCAAGTGGGTGAAAGCAGGTTGCTGATTGTTAATACTTACACGGATTAGCATTACTAAAGACTTGTGGTCAAGGTATTTAAGTTCAATCAACGATGACTTTAAATATGCGTTACCACAAATATTCTTATATAAATGTTCAATAAAACTTTAGAAAATATAAAAAAAGCTTTCACAGCTCAAACGTTTGAGTTATTGTGGTGCTGGGTAGTATGAGTAGACAATTTATGGCATGGTTTTGATCTATAACGTCGGTAGTTTTTCAAAATGAAACGGGAAGATAGCAGGCAATATTCAATCACTATCAATGTAAATATGGATAGTTTTAGAAATGAGGAAATTGTAAATGAATAATAAAATAAACATAAAAGCAGGGCTAATTGTATTGGCATCACTTGCTTGGTCATCCACAATATCAGCTGCAGAAACAAAAGATTCTTCTGGAGCTGACTCCTTTGGCATTGACAAATTCTTTGCTACAAAAGAGGGCTACACGGATTGGCAGTCTAACTGGGATAATGGTATTGCAAGAAGTGTCAGATCTGGTAAGCGAGACCCTAATGATCCAACGGGTTATACTCAAAGAAGAGGTAATGCAAAATTCTTTAACATCGATGGCAAGGGTATTATGGAAATGGGCGGTAGCCAACCTCGAATATACATTAATCCCTATGATGGTAAAGATATAACAAGTCCCGATCAGTTTTTTAAAAACATTGAAGGTACTGTTTATTATAAACGTACAGGTAGTGATGGCGCTAATTGGGGTGGCTTAATCATGGGACTAAGAACTGGTCCGAGTGGTCATAGCAGTACGAATTTTAGTGCAGACGCAAATTACTGCGATGCAAATACCTATTATGCAAGACTTAGGCATGATGGTAAGTGGGATTTTGAAAAAGAGTTAAAGCACGGTGATCAAAAGTCTGCGGGCTATAGCAAAATTTATCCAGAGGGTTTACCGGCAGACAAATGGATAGGCATGAAATATCTAGCTTATAACATTGAGGGCGATACTCAGGTTAAACTTGAGCTTTGGATTGATGACACTAGTAATGGCGATACCTCAAATGGTGGTGAGTGGCGCCTGCTTGGAACAAAAGTCGATGACGGCACCTGGGGCGGTCTTGATGTAGCGGGTTGCTCATTTACTGGCAACAAAATTATAATTGAAGGTGGTGGTGCTGCTTTTATTCGAAATACCGGTGCTGCAAAAGCTGAATATAAGTATTTCTCCATTAGAGAAATAGATCCAAGAAATCGTATTCAATTACTAGCTAAGTAGTTATACCAGCTGCGGAATGTGGAGGTTACCAAAACTTCTATTGGAGCAGTTACGACGTTTTTTATATCGGACCTTTAAGGGCACTCAGAGAGTGCCCTTTATTATTTAATTACCCGCCTAATAATTTTTTTGTCTCTGTTTGATCTTTTTGGCGATTACTTCGGTTCACTCTCTGTCTTTAACTTTGTCCATTGATAAAATCTAAAAATGGATGCCTGTATTTTAAAGTAGCAATTAGTTTTGTATAAAATATCTCCAAAACAACTTTACACACTCAAACGTTTGAGGTAGTGTGGTTTTTAGATGGAATGATAAATGAAACTCTGCATTGTTGGCGTTAATAATGTGAATGGTTGATGTTAGAGTGAATGATTTAATCAGGGAGGATCAACATAACAATTATAAAAAAATTAAAAATGGGGATCTCTAAATGAACAAAAAAATAAAACTCGCCATGTTTATGGCACTAAACTCAGCCATTATGCAAAGTGCCCAGGCAAACATTGTTGATAATTATCCAAGTCATGAATCGAATATTTCAGGTTCACTGAATGGTAGTTTGACTGCACTAGAGTCAAGTGATGACACCTATCAAATAATCACAGAAACACAATCCCAAGGTAAGCCAAAGAATAGGTATTCTTACTTAGAACATAAGTGGCAAATAAATCTTACTGCTGGTATTAATGCCACATTACATATTGAAGCTAATCGAACCGCCAATAGTGAAGAGGATGATTTCGTTTTTGCTTATTCAACAGATGATCAAAATTATACCGATATTATGACTGTTAACAGTAATACCGATGCTGCTCAAACTGCGGCTTTACCAAGCACATTATCGGGTTTAGTTTTTATTAGCGTTGTTGATACGGATAGAATCTCGGGCAATAAAGTTCTAGATAGTATTTCAGTTGATGAATTATTTATTCGAAATGATGTCGCTATCGTAAATCAATCTCCTGTGGTTTCTGCAGGAAGCGAGCAAAGTATTACTTTACCTGAAAATACCTTAAATCTAGATGCTGCAGTTACCGATGATGGTAACTATACCGTGTTATGGACACAAGTATCTGGCCCCCTTGGTGTTATTTTTACGGATGATATTGCTGTTGATACCAACGCAGTTTTTCCTGAAATCGGCATTTATACCCTTAGGTTAACGGCTGATGATGGTGAGTTTATTATCAGCGATGATGTTGTGGTTACTGTTGATTCAGGTACGTCATCAGGTACAGACTCGTTTGGTATCACTACTTTTTATCCCACAGCAGCAGGTTTTGCTGATTGGGAATCAACCTTTTGGGACAATGGTAACTCACGCTCTATAACGGGTGGTCGAGATCCAGATGATCCTACCGGGTACTCACATAAAAGAGGTGATGATGCGTTAGATATTGACGGTAATGGTGTTATGGAAATGGGTGGTGGTAATCAACCTCGTATTTATGTCAATCCTTATCCTGGCTCTGAAACAGTAAATCCAGATCAGTTTTTTAAAAATGTTGAGGCCACGATTTATTATAAGCGTATTGGCAATGATGGTGCAGCTAACGGTGGTTTAGTTATTGGCTTACGTAGTGGTCCTAATGGACACAGCGGTTATGGTGATTATTGTGATGCAACCACATATTATGCAAGATTTAGACATGACGGGGATTGGGACTTCTATAAGGAGTTAAAACATCCAAGTGGCTCATCATCTGGAACTAGTGAGCTTTATGCTACTGGTTTGCCGACTAATCAATGGATTGGCATGAAATTCATTGCTTATAATTTTAATGATGACAGTCAAGTAAAGCTAGAACTTTATATCGATAATACCTCAAATGGTGAGGTAACTAACGGTGGTGAGTGGACACTTGTTGGTGAGAAGGTTGACGATGGTTCATGGTCTACTTCTGATGTCAGCGGTTGCTCATATAGTAATAATGAAGTAATTACCACGGGTGGTGGTGTTGCTGTTGTGCGTAATACTGGCATTGCCCGTGCAGAGTACAAATATTTCTCTGTACGAGAAATTGATACTGGTAACTAAAATTAATCAATAATTTAGAGAAATTTAAGTCCAGCATAAAAGGAAAAGCACGGAAGTTTTTTCTTATTTTTGGCTAATTAAAATTTTTCTATTATATTTCTTGCAGGTAAACATTATGAAAATCCAATGGATCCAAGACTTTTTGAGTTTAGTTGATACTGGTAGTTTTTCAAAATCAGCTGATATTAGAGCAACAACGCAGCCCGCTTTTAGTCGACGCATAAAGGCGCTGGAAGAGTGGCTTAGTGCACCTCTTTTTGATCGCAGTGAATCACCTGTGTGTTTAACGGATGCCGGTGGAAAGTTCTTCCCTATTGCTGAAGAAACGTTAAACCGTTTATATCAATGTAAAGATGAAATTTCCCGAGAAAACTTGAACTCGATAAATGTCATTTCGTTTGCTGCTACCCATACATTATCCTCTAATTTCTTTCCTAGTTGGTTAAATAAAGTTGAAGAAACACTGGGCATTGTTAGAACACGGCTTGAGTCCGACCATATGGATAAAGGTAAACAATCTTTGATCAAAGGGCATTGCCACTTTATGCTTTGTCATACCCACCCAAAGGTTGATATTAACCTTAATCAACATCACTATATTTCTGTAGTCGTTGGTCAAGACCGATTGATTCCTGTATGTGCACCCGATCAAAATAATCAACCACTAATGCAGTTGCCAGGAACGAGTGATAAACCTATTAATTATTTAGGTTACACACCTAGTTCAGGTGTTGGCAAAGTAGTACAGCATTTACTATTAACAGATAGAGAATCTGTTCACCTTGATACAATCTTTGAGTCATACCTTGTTGGTGTATTGAAAAGAATGTGTTGTGAAGGGAGGGGGATTGCTTGGTTACCAGAACAGCAAATAACTGAAGAGCTTAAAAGTGGTAAGTTAGTCAAAGCACATAATGGTAGCCAAGAGCACGAGAAGCGTTGGTCGGTTGACATAGATATTAAACTTTTCCGTGCACGTGAAGCATTACCAAACAATGCTGAACAACTTTGGCATTATGTTGCAGAAAATGCTGTAGGTAAGTTGTTAAAAAGTGCATAACGATAAATTTACAGCGGCATCATCTTCTGCTTGTTATCAACATTTAATCAGTAATGATGCAACTGACTGGGTTGGTGTTACCTATGGTACTAGCTCCGGTGCAGCATTGGCATTAAAAACCATCAGCATTCATTTTTTAAGACGTTTTGTTTGTATCCTTGACTTAGACAAGCGTTCATAGGATTGGAATAGCCCTCCTGAAACTTAAATACTCTCCTTGATTGAGTAAAGGCAAATATCGCAAGCCGACATTTTATTAATTAGTTTATCAACGGCGCTTAAATAGCGCCATTTTTGTATTGGTAGCGCCTAATAGATCGGAAATTTAATAGTCCCCAAAAATTATTGAATAAAAAAGATACATAAAGCTCTTTTGTTGCTCAATCGTTTGAGGTAAGGTGTTTGGTGAAGTCGTCGAAACGAACGACTTATAAGGAATTGGTATTTAAATGATAGCATTCACGTCCTTTAAAAAAGAATTGCATCAGATGTCAAAAAATATCAAGTCACTATCGATATAGCTAAGGATTTCAATATAGTTAAGGATGACTTTCTAAATGGGGAAGTGTTAAATGAATTATAAAACAACGTTAGCAATGATTTTATTTGTCTCACTTGCATGGTCTTTAAATGCATCTGTATATGAAACATCTATGAAAATTAAACCAATAGGCTTTGAGGCCAGTAGCGATGATGGCAATATTGTCGACAACGCTTTTGATGAAGACCTTTCAACACGTTGGTCAGCCTTTGGCAGCGGTCAAAGCCTGACTATTGATTTGGGCAGTCAGCACCAAGTGACTGAAATGAATGTGGCTTGGTTCAAAGGTGATTTACGTCAATCACACTACCAAATTGATCTCAGTAACGAAGGGAATAACTGGATAACAGTCACTACAGGTAGCAGTAGTGGTGCATCCTCGGACTTAGAGCCTATTGCCATAAACTCTTTAGCACGTTACATCCGACTCATTGGCTTAGGCAACAGTTCAAATGATTGGAACAGCATCACTGAAATAACGATATCAGGTTATCAAGACGTTGTTCCACCAACAAATAAAGACTCTTTCGGCATTACTCAATTTTATCCTACTATGCAGGGTTACACTGATTGGCAATCAACTCACTGGGATAATAGTAATGCAAGAACGATTGGCACGAGTGAACGAGATTATGATGACCCAACAGGGTGGGCTCATGTCAGAGGTAACTCTCCGATAAGCTTTGATGGCAATGGCATCATGGAAATGGGTGGTTCATCACCACGTCTGTACATAAATCCATACCCTGGCTATGAATCGACTGGAGCTGAACAGCTATTTAATAATGTCGAAGCTACTGTTTATTACAAACGTAAAGGCACTGACGGCGCTAATTGGGGTGGTTTAATCATGGGAGTTAGAAGCGGGCCTATGGGTCATGGCTCTGCAGGAGGTGATAATTGTGATGCAACAACTTATACCGCGCGCTTTAGACATGATGGAAAATGGGATTTCGAAAAAGAGTTAAAGCACTCAAAGAGTGTCTCTTCCGGCTATACTCAGCTTTTTTCTAGTGCGCTACCTGCTGACCAATGGATTGGTATGAAATACTTAGCCTATAACATCGAGAATAATACCAAGGTTAAGCTTGAGCTATGGATTGATGATACATCAAATGGCGATGTTTCTAATGGTGGTGAATGGCGACTTTTAGGAGAATACATTGATGATGGAAATTGGGTTGACCCCGATGTATCTGGCTGTTCATATAATGGAGATAAAATCATACTAAATGGTGGCGGTGTTGCTTACCTTAGAAATACAGGCGCTGAGAGCGCTGAATATAAGTACTTTTCGTTAAGAGAGATAGATATCACTAACAGTAATGAAGGTGATGGAACTATACCCGTAGAGGAGATTACCCCTGATTCGGTTCAATCGAGTAGCGATGATGGAAATGTTGCGGATAACGTTATTGATAATGACTTTTCGACACGTTGGTCAGCACAGGGCAGCGGTGAAGCCTTAACGATTGATTTAGGTGCTCATTATCTAGTTACTGAATTGCAAGCAGCTTGGTTTAAAGGTGACGTACGTCAATCGCATTATCAACTTGACATTAGTGATGATGGCTTAAATTGGCTTAACATAATCGATAGCAGTAGCTCTGGTACAACATTATCATTGGAGTCTATAAACGTTAATTATTCAGGACGTTACTTTCGCTTCACTGGTTTAGGCAATACTTCAAATGATTGGAATAGCATCACTGAAATTAAAATCTTTGGCTCTGCTGAATAATCCTCGGCGGCGCAAACTTTAATAGGTCTTTTTATGGGCACTCAAAGAGTGTCCTTTTTTATTTTATTTGCTCAAGATAACCGTAGGACTCCAATAACATGGTATTATAATATTCTCTAAATGTGGCTAAATCTTCTTTCCCAAGCCAGCGTTCCATATTTTCTCGCCACGCAACTGTTGGTACTTCAGATCTTAAAAATTGATTCACCTTAGCAACGACTTTTTTACCCCATTTATTGTTTTTACAACCAACCGCCACACGAATATAAGGATATTTAGTTTCTTCTACTCGTAATGAAACTATGGTGCCACTCGGTACTTTATATTCATTTTCCCAGTAGTGTATTGATAATGGATAGGCTAGGGTGTAATTCACGCGATCTTTTAAAATCATTTGAAAAATACTGCCAAAATCTTCAGAAGAATTCCAAACATAGGGAATGTTTTTTTCATATTTTCTAACTAATTTATTAATTTGTCCTTTCCAGCGCTTACTTGGCAAACCAAGAACTAAGTTTTTGTTTTGTAATACCGTTTCTAATTGCACATGTTTTATTGTATTAAGGTGATTTTGTGCAAAAGACTTCTTCATTAAAAGTTCTAATACAGGGTGTGGTGACCAAGGGAGAGACCTTAGATAATTTCCTTCTTTGTCATCTGCGAGTGTTGGTAAGTCAGGTATGTACTCTAAGTAGCTAAAACAAAAGTTTTTATTACTATTTAACAAAGCTTTGTGTCGAGCAGAATTAACTAATAATGAGTAATGGTCATAATCAGCTAAATGACTTTGTAGACGCTTCTGCACATAATCAACAAACCCTTGTCCCTGTCTATTGCCTTTGACAATGAATGCTGGCGGTTGATCTAATTGAATCCAGCGAATCAATGTTTCTTCTGACTTTAGTGCTTGAGATATTGGACTTATTAGAAACAACAGATAAGTTAACGAGGAAAGTAAAGAAAAGCGTGATTTCATTTTTATCATTTAGTTATATTTTCTATCGTGACTATGTAGATTAAAGAGGAAGCCGTCATTCCCGAAGTTTTTTGTCGGAAATCCAAGTTTAATGAAAATGGATCTTCGACAAGTAACCTCGAAGATGACGTTTATAATAAGCTCCTAAGTCAACTGCATAGGCATGTTATCTATTTAGCGCTTTTTACAAAATAAAGCTAAAAGCGCGGTTAATCAGTACTGTTAATCAATATTGATAGTTTCAACTTTGCCAACTAAAAATACATAACTAAAAATAGCGACAATCATCAAAATTCCAGCAATGACAAAGGCAGCCATGTAAGAGCCGGTCAATGCAATAATATAACCGGTAATTAATGGCGCAAAAAAGCCACCAAAAGCCGCGGCAAAATTTTGAATGCCAGCAACGGTACCAATAGTGCCTGATGGGGCTATGGTTTGGCTAATCGCCCAAGTATTAGCTGTAGCTAAACCCATACCACTGATGGCAATCATAATCATATACATGACATATTGAGGGTCTTCGATAAAAGGTACTGGAAGAATTAATGAGCCGGCTAGAAAACCTGCAACAACAAAGGATTTTCTTACTTTGCTTACACTGTGTCCTCTTTTAATGAAAACATCAGAAAAATATCCAGCAGCAATCACCACAATAGCTAAAACACCATAAGTAAAACCAGACCACCAACCGGTTTCTTTAATTGAGAACCCTAATTCATCAAAAAGGTAGCTAGGTAACCAAGACATATACAAAAACCAAGCATAGCCATAACAAAAATAAGCTAAAATAATGCCTTGTATTTTTGTGTTTTTCAGCAGTTTGCTAAGTGGTACAGTCTTACTTTCTTTATTGGAATCTTCGGTGGTTTCACTTACTTGTGTACTTTCTACAGGGCGTTGTTTAGCTTCTAGCTTATCTTGTTTGTTATAAAAATATAACCAAGGTAATACCCATACTAATGGCACTAAGCCACAAAGAATAAAGAGCATTTGCCAGCTAAAATTTGCTAATATAGCCCCGGCAAGCACAGCACCGATAGCTGGGCCAAACTTAGTGCCAGACAATAATAACCCAGTAGCAAAACCGCGTTCATCTTGGTCAAAATAACGACCGACATAGGCATTGCCTGCGGGACCAGAAATTGACTCCCAAACACCGAGTAATATACGCAAAGCAATTAAATGCCAAAAAGCAGTAGCAATGCCAAAGCAGGCGGCCGTTATTCCCCAGACAATAAACGCTATGGTATAAGTTTTTTTAATACCAAACTTATCTACCAGCATACCCGCGGGAACTTGCATCAATGCATAACCTAAAAGGAAGGAAGAGAAAATCCAGCCTTTCTTTTCCGCGTCTAAGTTAAAGAAATCCGTTATCAATGGCGCAGCCATGGACATGTTGCCT
>Ga0209395_1001760_pt1 | contig 29796 bp, 25 predicted proteins | sample GOMGulsemesocosm_3_FD_184635 | JGI IMG/M metagenome (GOLD analysis project Ga0209395, IMG submission 184635) | Methane-oxidizing microbial communities from mesocosms in the Gulf of Mexico - GOM9D Gulf of Mexico (SPAdes) (version 2) | ecosystem: Environmental > Aquatic > Marine > Cold seeps... | reverse complement strand
TCATCAAGTTAGATAAATTACAAGAGGCGGGGTTTTATTTCTCGATTGATGATTTTGGCACAGGTTACTCCTCATTATCATATTTACAAGATGTTGAATTTGATTATTTAAAAATAGACAAAGCCTTTATTGATTCAATAGAAACTAATACAAAAAACCAAGCCTTATGCGAAGCAATTATAGTAATGGCGCATAAACTAAACATGCAAGTCATTGCTGAGGGGATAGAACATAAAAATCAATATGACATGTTAACAAAAATGGGATGTGATTTTTGCCAAGGATATTATTATTCAAGACCTCTATCCGAAGATGATTTTTTTAAATTTTTAAATGAGAATTTTAAAAATAACTTTTAATTAAATAGTATTAAGACAAAGCCTATTACTTTAATAAATTAGCGTGAGTTTTGGTGATTTTATCAAATGCGCCAGTTTTTCCATTTAGCTTCATAATTTCTTTTCGAGCACAGTCTAAATCACATAATATTTCACGCTGTGATGCTGATGAAATATGACTTTCTATCCAAGTTAATGCCACTTTTCTTGAGCCTGATGTAACAGGATTAACACGATGCAGTGTTGTACTTGGGTAAATTATAACGTCATCGCTTTTGGACTCGGTTGCACAGGAAAAGTCTGAGTGTTGAGTTTGAACACAAATAGGACTTACCACGTCTATTGACTTAAATGTTCAATTAATGGCATTTCAGATTGTTTTTAAGCTTTGGAATAGGCAATCAGTAACATATCAAATAATTTTCATTTCAAATTATTGACTTATGAATGATCAATAAATAGCATTTGTAGTGTTAATGTGTTTGTTAAAAATAACTTTCTCAAATGAGTTAGCCATAAAAAGAGTTCAGCTAAAGATGTTAAAACACACTTTATTTACCATATTATTTTTATTAACAAGCCCTGCATCAGCAAACTGGTTTAGCAATAGCTTTCAAGTTATGGGTACGCAAGCACATGTCGAATTTTGGTTAGATAAGCCAGAACAAGATAGGCAATCTGAGCATTTGATTTCGCAAGTCAAAAAAGAGATGAGTAGAATTGATAAGGCAATGAGCCCTTATAAATCATCAAGCGAGTTAAGTCAGGTCAACAATAATGCTGCAAGTGGCCCTATAACTATTAGCAGAGAATTATTTACATTATTAGATGTATCACAAAAAATAGCAGAATTAAGTGATGGTGCTTTTGATATCACATACGCGTCAATCGGATATCAATATAATTATCGTAAAAAGCAAAGACCAGATCAAGCATCAATCACACAGGCACTTAAAGCAATAGATTATCGCGCTGTTATTTTGGATAAAACTGCTTCGACAGTACGTTTTAGCCATCCTGAAGTGAAAATCGATTTAGGCGGGATTGCAAAAGGCTACGCTGTAAAGCAATGTATCGCATTATTAAAAGCTGCTGGAATAAAATATGCTTTGGTTAGTGCTGGGGGAGATACTGGATTATTAGGAGATCGTCGAGGTAGACCTTGGTATGTTGGTATAAAACACCCCAGAGCAAAGGATAAGTCAGCAGTACAGCTCCCATTAAGTGATGAAGCCATTTCTACATCTGGCGATTATGAACGTTATTTCATTGAAGATGGAGTGCGTTACCATCATATTATCAATCCTAAAACGGGTGATTCGGTTAGAAAAGTTGTCAGTGTATCGATTATTGGCAAAGACGCGACCTATGTTGATGCGCTTTCTACCACTGTTTTTGTTAAGGGGCTGCAAGCTGGTTTGAAATTTATAGAACAACTACCTGAGTACGAAGCTATTATTATCGATAACCAGCAAACTTTGCATGTATCAAAAGGGTTACAGCAGGAATAATGAGATTACCCTTTACTAATTAGCTTGAGCTGCGGATAAGCTAATTTGCCAATAACGCCATTTTATCGCCTATCAGCGTTGTTTTAACTCCCAATAGTCAGCTATTGGGAGTTAAAACGCCTTGATAAACACTCAAATTTCGTCACTGGATAGTTTGATGAATAATAAGTTTTTATTTCTGATGGTTACAAAACTCTTATCCAAACCTCAGGTTCATCAGTTCAGGCATGTATGTCTGAACTGAATAAAACTATATAATAGGTTGAAATGCAGTTAGTGAGTCCAGCATTGCTGCATTACCTAAACCTTGACCCGGTGCTACATTGTTGAACTTCCCTTGTTCCCCATGCAGTGCCATATAATTGAGCAACACTGTTTCTACTAATAAGTTAACGTTATTAGCTGAGGGGGCTGATGCAGTATCTACCGAAGCATCTGGACGCATAAAACCAAGCTGTTGTTTCCTTGCCATTTGTTCGCTATTGGAGCCCATAAGTTGTGGTCTGCCAGAGGGGTTGAAAACTAAAAAGAATGCTGCACCAGTTGATGAATTATCGCCTGTCCATTCTCCTTTACCTCGTCCTTCAACTGATTCATCGATACGTCCATTGCTCGCTACTGAGCCATCACTAAAGACATACATCATTAGTGGCATATTTCGACGTGCGGCATATTCTAAACAGGCCCCCATGCAGCGCCCTGCGCGTAAATCTCTTAGTTCACCGGTACCACGTTCACCAGTATGATAATCAAATCCACCCATAGTTACCGTACCTGCACCAGAAAAACCATTTACAACTAACTTCATAATAGAAGCCGTTTTTTGAAATTCTGACTCTGAATCAAATTCATTTAAACTGAATATGCCACCAGGGCCAACAATATCTGGATCTAATAGTGGGTTAAGTGTTGATGGATCGCCAAATCGGTCGGCTAAATCTGCACTTTTTACATAACCACAATTTACTAAATCTTTAATTACATCATCTCGAGTCACTTGGCTGTTTACCGATGCCATTTTGTGAGCACTTATTCTTTGTATGCTTTCCATAACCGCAACTGAATCTTTTTGTGAAAGTAACTTAAAAAGATCGCCGATATCAACTAACCCTGTTACATCGGAGGGGCGATCAATTTTTGTTGGTCGCTTACTTAAATCAATAAAATTAGTAGCTGACATTGAATTGCCTCCAGAATCAGTATTCCGAGAGCCAACTAAAGGCATTAATGAGCCATCAGCACCTGCTGAAGCAATTGCATACATTGGGTTATGGGGATTATTTCCCGTATCATTATCAGAACGAGATGGGATCACAGCACCATTAATAAGAGCTCGAGTTTGTGTTGATGTTTTTTCTAAAATGCCACGTAAAAACGGTGAATCAGCATGAAAGGCTAATCCTAATTCGGTATTAATAAAATCAGATATGCCTATTTCAGGATTTGCAATGGCGGGTGACATATCACCAGGTAAACCAAGTTTGCTATAACCTGCTGTTGATAAAAAGTCTTGTTGACCACCTGCACCACCAACTAATACGTTGGAACCTGCGATGTTAGCACCGCCGGCCAAGTCAAAGCTGATAAAAGGAATTTTACCTGCACCTTGTACGTTAATACCACATGATGCTCTTAAAGCTTCCAGATCAGGTGAAAGCTCAGCGTTTGCTTGATTTGGATTGGCAAATAAACTGAATAAAGATAAACCCGCTATTGCGTGCCCCCCTTTACGTAAACCTGTAGCGATAAAGTCTCTGCGAGTCATAGGCTTACTATGATCAGAAAACAATAAAGGACTGTTTGGATGTAAGTGTTTTGGTTTACTCATTTAATGATCCTTAATTGCAAGTTGAATGAGGTGCATTTACTGCAGGAATATCTACAATGTGTTTTAACATTAATAATCATCTACTGTACCAACATCACAGCACTGGCAAGTACAGAAGCACAACTCGCTTTGGTAATTGTTTTTGTGCGCTGGGCAGTGCAATTACCTTCACATGTTGAAAGCCGTGTGATTAAACTATCAAGTTCACTAAATACTAAATCATTATTTGGTTGAGTTGCGATATTCAATGGCATGAATTGGGTTAATAACTGTGTTAAAAAATAGGTTCTATTTGAGGTGTTTAGTGCAATACTTGGTGGTTGGTTGAAATCTATATTAGGAAACCAAGTATTAACGATAGCATTATCTTCAATTGCCGCATCACAATAAGCAATCGCTAATTGGGTGATCCCCATTTGTTGCGCTGAGATAAATGTCTCAATGTTTTCAATACTTGGTAGCTGATATTTTACTAATTGGTAGGTGTTAAAAACCTTTGTTTCTTTTTGACTTACGCCAGTCAAAGAGCTCATACTATGGTTAATTTCAGCAAAGTTTCTAATGCCTATTTGTGCACTATTTGTGGTAGCTACAACTTCATTAGGTGTGGTGAATTTCCCAGGCACACTCACATTACTATGCTCGCCAATTTTTTCAAATGTTAAGAATAATTCATCTTGTTCTGCCCCTTTCTCAAGGCCAATAATGGTGCCTATACTCGATATTTTAAGGGGTTCTATTAATGCTTGTCCGCTCGTAATAGATATATCAATATTCTCATAGGCTTGTCCCTGTTGACTTTCTTTACCATTTAAACCAATTCGCAAACCGGTTAAGTCAAATGCTGTTTTAACAGGAGTTCCATCAATATTAACAATAGCGGCACTATTAAATAAATAGCTATAGTTATCATATTGGCTAACTTCAAACATGACATAAGTATTGGTTAAGTTTATAAGTTCACTTATGGAAAATAATAAGTAGAATTTTTCACCGACACCCACATCATAATTTTGTTGAATTTGTTCTTGTGTTAAAGCGCGATTATATATTGCTAATAAACGCATATCTCCTTGCCATTTATGTTGATTTGACGCTTCTTGACCTAAGAGCAGCGCAAAACTGTCATCCCAAGAAGCTAATGGGGCGATATTTTCGTCAGCTACCTCAATTAAATTTCCATTTACATAAATGCGACGACCATTTGTTGCATCAAAAGTAATAACAACATGTTGCAAGGTTGCCTGTAGTATTTCATCTGCATCAGGCGTACTTAATGCAGGATCTCCGTTGGTGTTTGAGCTGTTTGTCCGTAATGAAAAATCATAATTATACTGCGTTTGGCCTAACATGAAATTACGATCGTTATCGCCTGCAGAATAAGTAATAATACGGGCAGGACCTTCTTGTACTACATTGCTTGGTGTTATCCACGCCTCTACAGAGAATTCAGCTGTTGCGGTTATTAAGTCATGCAGTTTTTTGCTTGTTGCAGTACTTGCTTGTGCTTTTCCATTAGTAAAAGATAAGCCCCAATTACCTAACCATTCTATATCACCTTTAAGAGTAAGATTGGCTGCTGGAGAAATACCTGATGTATCGTAGGCGATGTTACCTTCACCGGTTTTAAATTGGTATAAAGCAATAATATCTGACTCAAATCGCCCACCACTAGAAGCGGAAATACCATCAGTCAAACGTAATGATTTAGAGATAACGAGATCAGGAGAAATTTCATCAACTGAAATTTCATTACTTATCGCTGTAATAGCGTTTAACATGTCATTACTATCATTTTGGCAATTACTCCAGCAATTATGAAACTCATTACCTAAACGTATTACTAACCTAGATTGTTCGGGGCTATCTAAATTAATGACTTGTTTAGCTGATTCATATGCTTGTTCAAGATCATTACTAGCAAAAAAAGGTGATTGTGCAAAGTTAGCAGATTCATTATGACAATTGATACAATACTGTTTTACGATTGGGTATACATGAGAATTAAATAGACTGCTGTCCTGTGGAAAGCTTTTACTCGCGCCAGGTTCACGTATAACTGGAGCTGAGAGTTCAATAGTATTGACAGTGCTCACTCTTTCATCGGCCCATAAGGTGATCCACTGTGCCATAGTTTCGCTACAAGCACTGTCACTTGATAACCAACAATTATGTCCGGCAGCCACTTTTTCGACTAATCGAGATGCGTCTGGATTTGTTAAATTAACGAGTGGATTCGTTGCTGAATATGCATCATTAACATTATTTCGACTGGCAAAATAGGGGGCTTGTTCACCTTCGGTGTGACAGCTACCACATTTATCTTCAACAGAAATGTTATCCCAAAGAAAGGTTTTATACTTTTGAATATCTTCAGTTGTTGGTGCAGGTCCTGTATATTCAGATTGTTGTGGATCTTGTTGTTTTGGCGGGTTAGATACAACTTCACCTCCGCCACAAGCTGTTATTAATAATATCAAAAAAGAGAGTGTTAGATGGTTTAGAGTTGAATAATTCACCATTACTCTCCCATGCAATAAGTGCCAACTTCAGCAAATACGTGCTTAAGTTGGTAGTTATTTTGTTTAAAAATTTGTGTAGTACTGTTTATTTTTGCTAAATCGGCATCACTTTCTGCATCTCGTAAACAAACGGTGTTAAATACTTTTTTTACTTGGCATTGAGCGAATGCTTGGCTATTTGCAAGCTCTTGGCCTAATGACTTAGCACCACTACCTTGACCAGTTAAATTTTTATCCCAACCTAATTTTTGATTGGGACCTTCACGCCAGTAATTGTGCCATTGATCGTCTTTAGTAACAAAACCGTACTCAAAAGTTGTTGAATTATTATGATATTTTCGTTGAACACGAGTCCCTGTATTAGGATCTATTTCACCTTGTTTGTTGTATGAAATTTCGCCTGATTCGCCAGTGGGATCGGTTTGTTCATCAAATTTATATTCATAATAAGCAAAGGCTTGGGCTAATGGGTCCATGCCACTATGGCAGCTAAGACAATTGTTAATAAATAAACGACTGTCTCCGCCTGGGCTTCTGCTAACATCTTGTCGTATACGATCGGGCGATCGTGTATTGTCTTTTAATGGCTCTAAATCTGTACATAAGTGGTTCATTAAAGTGAATCTAAGCATTGCTCTATTAGTTCCCAAAAAGAAAAATGCTTTTGCTGCAGCCCTGCTTGTCAATATACCGGCTGTGGCACTGGTAGGTAAATCAGCTAAATTGGATTGTGTTTTTCTGACTAACGCATCTGACAAATCTATGAATTGCGTTTCAAGCGCTTGATAATGATCATTATTATTAGTGCTATATGCAGGTAAATTTAAATTTGAGGCACCCACATAAAGCATATCGGTTTGTAAAATTTCACGAAAATCAACATCATCTCTAACTGCACCAATTATCGTCGCGCTGTAATCATTTAATGGCGCAAAAATATCTTGCTCAACGTTAGTCCATGGTGTCGCAAATAATTTTAATGTTGTGGAATAAAAAGCGGGTGTTTCCATTGCTTTATAAGCGGCTTCAATGGGTTTGTTATCATTTAATAAAGTGACCATTTCTAATAGCGTACTTTGTGATGCTGGTATGCCTGTTAATCGATCATGCAATTGCTTTGCTTGCTCTAGAGTTGCACTATGGGCAATTGATATTGAATTCGAAGTTATTAAAATTATTATTAAATAAAGAAAATGATTAGAAAAAACTTTCAACTTTTGCAGATTTTGATACGAAACCAATCGTATTTTTATCCATTGCTGTATTTGCACACACTCTCCTTAGAATGAATTTAGCTATTTGCTAATAATATATTTCATTTATAAATCAATTAAATAAATACCTAAATCAGTGACATATGGGTTTTTTATGTTATATTTGCCACTCTAGTGTCAATGTTTTGTTAGGTGTAGGTCAATAAAAAGAGTTGAAACACTGAAACTAGATGGCAATAATGTCAAGGGATTTAAAATAGGTTAATTGTTAAAGCTATGTATTTAAGGGAAGTAAATGAGGCCGAAATTGGTTTATAAAACCATACTTATAGCAGTTATGTTTTTGTTTTCGGCCTGCAATACAGAAACAACAATCACGGACGAAAAACCAGATCCTGTTTTAGTGGAATTTCCTGTTGTTTATATTGAGCGAGATTTTAATACACAAATAGATGAAAACGTGTCAACTCCGGCGCGTTTTGAAGCCAGAAACCCAGCCATATTCAATCCGGGTGCTAAGCTATTAATTAAAAAAAATGCATTTGCCGATTCGTTACCTCGTAACTTAACCGATAGTATTTTTGGAGAAGGTCAACGTATTGATATTCGTGATTTGACAGTATCGGATAACGGAAAAGAAATTCTTTTTTCAATCAGAGCGCCACAATTAGAAAATGTTGATGATGAAGCACAACCGAGTTGGAATATTTGGCGTTACCAGCAAGTAACACAAACATTAGAACGCATTATTAATAATGATACTATTGCTGAACAAGCTGATGACTTAATGGCTTCTTTTTTACCTGATGGGCGTATTATTTTTGCCTCTACTCGCCAACGTTTATCAAGAGCAATTCTACTTGACGAAAGTAAACCTCAATACACTGCACTGGACGAACGCAGAGATAACCCCGCTTTTAATATTCATGTTATGAATCCTGATGGTACATCCATAAAGCAGCTAACTTTTAATTTGAGTCATGACTTTTACCCTTTAGTTTTACAAAACGGACAAATTTTATATAGCCGCTGGGACGCTATGGGTGAAGAGCATGGCATTAACCTCTATAGCATGAATCCAGATGGCACAGATAATAAACTGTTGTTTGGCTGGCATTCCCATCAATTAATGTTTGATGGAGAAAACGAGAACATTGATTTTATCAAGCCACAACAAATGCCAAATGGTGATATTTTAATGTTGCTAACATCACAGGATGAAACATCTTATCAAAAAAGACCGACTCTGATTAATATTCAAGATTATACCGATAATCAACAAGCCATTGCAGATTCTACAGTTCAAGGAAATGCAGTAACTGATTTATCATTAGGCGATAATTTTAGCTTTAACTTCTCATCACGTTTATCTGTATCTGGTAGGTTAAATAATCTTTATCCACTCCCTGATAATAGTGAACGGTTTTTGATGAGTTGGGATGTCTGTCGAGTGGTCGTCGATGAGCAGATTAAGGCATGTGGTCAATTAACTCAATTGCAATTGGCTGACGAAACACTAGAGCTTGCAGCCCCTTTATATGAACTTTGGTTATTAAATAAAGCTGAAAATACGCAACAACTTGTCGCATCCACTGAGGAAGGCAACATAATAACTGAAGCATTAGTAATGCGACCTTCTGAGCAATCAAAAGAATTTATTGCTGATTTGATTGTTGGCAATGAGCTAGATGCACAATTGAGTGATGAACTTGCTGCAGCCATCCATATACGCAGTGTTTATGATTTTGATGGTCAAGATGTCACAATTGATACGAGTAACCCACAAGGGATTATAAATTTAAGAGATCCAACTCAAACATTGGCATCTGAACTACCAGCGCGTTTTTTACGCATTCTTCGTGGTGTGCCTATGCCACCTGACGAGGTAAAAAATATTCAAAGAACTGATTTTGGGCGCAGTACAAATCAATTAATGCGAGAAATTATCGGTTATACCCCAATTCATCCTGATGGCTCAGTAAAAATAAAAGTGCCTGCTAATATTCCTCTAGCGATCAGTTTATTAGATGAAAATGGTCAGCGTATCAGTGGTCGTCATCAACAATGGCTCACATTAAAGCCAGGAGAAACGTTAGAGTGTAATGGCTGTCATACTTCAGATAGTGTACTGCCACATGGTCGTGTTAATGCACAGGCGCCAAGTATTAATTCAGGGGCTATGGGTGGTATTCCTTTTCCTAATACAACTCAAAAGATAATTCCTGTCCAAGGGCAAACTATGGCACAAGCTGATGAAATGATTAATGGTTTAGCTCAACTAACTGCCAATATTCAATATCAAGATATTTGGACTAATAGTGATATTTCAACTGAAAATCCAAGTTTTGAATACAGTTATAATAATTTATCAACGCCAGCACCTAATGGTTATAAATGTTTTGAAAACTGGACAGCATACTGTCGAATACAAATTAACTATCAGCAACATATTCAATCACTTTGGGATTTACCTAGAGAAATAATCGACCAAAATACACAGCTGCTAATTAATAATACTTGTACAAGTTGCCACAATATTGTCGACAATGATAATTTAGCACAAGTGCCTGCTGGGCAATTAAATTTCAGTGCAAAGCCATCGAGCGATCAAGCTGCTCATTTCACAAGTTATCGAGAACTCTTCTTTAGTGATGTTGAACAAGAAGTCGTTGACGGTGTTTTAATCGACAGATTAATAGAAGTGACAGATGAAAACGGAAATATCGTTTATGAGCTCGATAGCGATGGCAATTTAATTTTAGATGAGCAGGGTAATCCAATTCCGGTACTAACGACTATTGCTGTGAGTCCTATTTTGTCAACTAATGGTTCGCGAGCAAGTAAGGAATTCTTCGAGGTCATTAATAATGATAGACACCTAAATATGATGACCATGGATGAGTTGAAATTATTAAGTGAGTGGTTAGATATTGGAGCTCAATATTTTAATACGCCATTTTACGTTCAAGATTGATTAGCTGTAGGAAATATGAATATCAAAAAAAAGGGGGCTTATGTTTAATTATTTAACAAAATATATATTTTTAGTTGTGATTACTTTTCTCAGTCCTAAATTATTTGCAGAGTCAACTCAAGCTGCAACCTTGCATATTGAAGTACCGTTTATTGAATTACATTCAGGGCCCAGTGTTGGTTACCCAGTGGTTCATATCATTGAGAAAAATGAAAATGTTACTGTAATTATTAAGCGAACTTCTTGGCTTAAAGTAAAAGATAAACGGGGGATTGAGGGTTGGTTACATGAAGATGATTTATTTGGTTTAAGTCAAAATGGTGAAGTGATAGCGCAAAGTAAAACTTTATTAGAACACTTTCATGATCGTGATATTGAAGGCGGTGTTATGTATGGTGATCTAGAAGGTGCCAATTTTTATAATGTTTATTTAGCTTATGCCATGACTCCAGTTTTTAGCGCCGAAGTATCAGTGGGTAAAGCGCTTGGTAATATATCTGACAGTGACTTATTTGAAGTTATGTTGATCAGTCAGCCTGTCCCAGATCTAATGATAACACCTTACTTAGGTATCGGCGGCGGTTTTATTAATACTAAACCCCATAGTGTTTTAGGCGATTCTGAAAGTCGAAAAAGCACTTTAATGAGTGCCGTCACAGGTTTTAAATATCACATAGCTCGAAATTTTTTATTCCGAGCAGAATATAAGTACTCGCTGGCATTTGCTGAGCGAGATGAAAATGTAGAGATTCAAACATGGAAAATAGGTTTCAGCGTCTTTTTTTAAAGCCAGTTATTACTGCAAACTTTTTAGTAGTAGGCACTTTAGCATTACCTCTTAATGTGCTGGCAGCAGATCCAGCGGTCGAGCCTCAAGTACAGGTTAAAGCCGATATTGAACGACGTGAAATGTTGAATGATGTACTGGATACTGAGAATTTTGAACTAGGGATCCAAGGTGGTTTGATTTCTATAGAAGATTTTGGCAGCAGTGGCTGGATTAGTGTTCATGCTGGCTATCATATCAGTGAATATTTTTATGTGAAAGCGCGGTATGGGCAAGCTAAGGGCGGTGAAACTAGTTTTGAAAAGTTAGTAAATTCAGCCCCTTTGCTAACTGATGAACAGCGAGAACTATCCTATTATGGTTTAAATATGGGATACAATTTATTGCCAGGTGAAATATTCCTTAGTAAAGATCTTGTTCTTAACAGTGTTTTTTCAATTGAGCTAGGGGCTGGCAGTACAGAGTTTGCTGGTGATGATAAATTTACTGTTAATTTAGCGGCTAATTATCGTGTTTTCATTAATGATTGGGTCGCATGGGATATTGGTATGAATGATTATGTGTTTGATACTAAAGTGACTGGCGAATCAAAAACAACACACAACTTAAACTTCAATACTGGTTTTTCGGTATATTTTTAATTAAAGCACTTAAAAGTAAGTTGAATAAAAGGAAAGAATATGTCATTAAAGCATTATTACTGCAAAGTTGTTTTTACAGTTATTTCACTTTTTATATCTATCAATGTGCAAGCACTGACTATTGGACAAGATGCCCCCGATTTTACTTTAAAGAATATGCAGGGTAAAAACCTAAACCTAACAGAGCAACGCGGTAATATTGTATTAATTAATTTCTGGGCGTCTTGGTGTGGGCCATGTCGTAAAGAAATGCCTATATTACAAAAGCTACAAGATAAATATCAAGAATTAGGTGTCGAGGTGTGGGGAATAAATGTTGAACAAGAAAACCAAGCGGGCAAGAATTTCCTTGCTGATTTAAATTTAAGTTTTCCAATATTCTTTGATCAAACAAATAAGTTATCAAAGACCTACCAAATTAAAGCAATGCCTACTACTGTGATTATCGATCGAGATGGAGTGGTGCGTTATGTTTATTTAGGTTATCAAGATGGCTATGAAAAAAAGTATGCAAAAGCCATTAAAACATTAATTAGAGAATAAGCTAACCAACCCAAAAATGAAATTAAAGAAGGAATTTTTAGTGATAAAACTTGTTTTGAAAGTTGCGTTTTTGCTCTCGCTGTTTAGTTTAACTGGTTGCGCTAGTTTATCTATTGAACCCTGGGTGAAACCATATGAAAGACAAAATTTAGCTGACCCCATAATGCGCCTTTCTCGGCACCCGATCGCTAATATGCATGTAGCACATGTTTTAGAAGCTAGAGAAGCATCTCGTGGTGCTGATGCTTCAGGAGGGGGTGGTTGTGGTTGTAATTAAGCCAACTGTGAGATTATTAATTTTATGGCTGCTAAGCGCAATAAGCACTGTAAGTGAGGCGGCAGTATTAGAAGCCGATCGTGCTGATGTTTTGTATCATAGCTACGAAGGCGGCGGCATGAAAATTGACGGGCCAGCTATTTTATTAAGGAAAAAAGCAACCGAAGCAGTCGCTTTTACTGCTTATTATTACGTTGATACTATTTCATCAGCCTCTGTTGATGTACTCAGTACCGCAAGCCCATATAGTGAAGAGCGTAATGAAGGGCAGCTCGGTGCAGAGTATTTATACGACAAAACTATCATGTCGTTTAATTTACGCCAAAGTGATGAAGATGACTTTCTTGCGCAATCGTTAAGTGTCAATGTATCGCAAGATACATTTGGTGATTTAACTAATTTAAGTCTGGGTTTCTCTTATGGTGATAATGAAATTAAGCGTAATGGAGATGAAAGTTTTTTAGCGCAAAGTGAGCAATACCGTATTAGTGCTGGAATCAATCAAATACTAACGCGAAATTTAACGGCTAATTTAAGAGTTGAAGCAATTGCTGATGAAGGTTTTCTAAATAACCCTTATCGCACTGTAAGATTCGTTGATACTAGCATACCATCTGGTGTGGGTTATCAAGCCGAAATTTATCCACAGACTCGAAATTCTTTAGCAACAAAGTTATCTGTTAGTTATTTTTTACCCTATAGAGCCGCAGTATTTTTTCATTATCGGTATTTCAATGATAGTTGGGAAATTAAATCTACAGATGCAGAATTAAACTACAGACATCCCATAGGTGATGAGTTTGAGATTGAATTTAAGGTGCGTTATTACCAGCAAAGCCAAGCTGAGTTTTATAGCGATTTGTTCCCCTATAAAGATGCTCAAAATTACCTCGCGCGCGATAAAGAATTGAGCGACTATGATAATGCTACTTTTGGGATCGGTGTGACCTACTTATTACCTAAGTACTTATCTTTTGAAAATTTACGTTCTGAAGCAACGTTGCAATGGGATTACATTGATTTCAATTACAATAACTTTAGAGATCCAACCTCAGATGGTGGTGTTGGTAATGAGTCTTTATATGGTTTTTCAGCCAATGTGTTTCGTGCTTTTGTTAGCGTTAATTTTTAACCTTATTATTAATGTTTAAATACGTTTATGGTATGTACTAGGTTTTATTTATGAATATGAAATTTTTATTTAATCTTTTTGCTTTTAGGGTAAATAAAGCCCTACTAATAGTTGTAGGAATTTTATTTTTTCCTTTAGTGACTAATGCCTCTGAAGCTCAAGTAAATCAAACCTTATCGACTGAATTAGAAGATATTAAAAGTCAGGTATTGAAGCTAAATCGAGAACTATTCATTTTAGAAGAAGATTTACTTTTTCCGGCAAGTACTCAAGTGGCCGTTTTTGTTTCGGTTGATATAGGTCGTTTTTTTACCGTTGATAGTGTTGAACTAAAAATTAATGATAAAAATGTGACAGGCTTTTTATATACAGAGCGACAACGTATCGCACTGGAACGGGGTGGTATTCAGCGTATATATTTAGGTAACCTTAAAGTAGGAAAACATCAACTGACAGCGATTTTTACTGGCATTGATGAAAAAGGGAGAGCAACACAAAGGGCCATTACTCACCAATTTGAAAAAGATGATGAAACGGTGATGATTGAACTCAAAGTACAGGACAATCAATCAAGTTATCGTGCTGAAATTCATGTTGAAGAATGGGCCTTATAGCCAGTGATTGGATTTAAATTTGCGATAAAACTCAAAACTAGGCTATTTAGCTGTTTTGCCATATTAATTATATGTATTCCGAGTTGGGCTGATACGCTTGATACTAGAACTCATATTGAAGACAAACTATATCGCCAAGCATTATATTATTATTTTTCAGGTAACTATAGTGATGCGCTTAGGCAAATCAGCATAAACCGTCATCGTTATGATGTTAACACTGCTCGGAGTTATTTATTTGAAGCAGGTTTAAATATTAATATGGGTTTGCATTACCTCGCAGCTGAAGCATTAAATGAATTTGATAAAAAGCAGTTACTCGATATACAAAATGATGGAACTAGTCAAAAGTCAGATAAAGGCAAATCAAATACATCAGCAGATGAATTGCTACTTATTGCACAATTGCAATTGGCCGAACAACACATTCAGCAGGGTAATAATGACGTAGCTCAAAAAACACTGAGTAATATTAAAAAAGTACCTCTCAATTATGACGAGCAATATCACACTTTAAGTCAACTTGCTTATTGGCCCCAATCACCGCCTTTATCAGCCACTAAAAACAAATTAGTCTCGGTAGACCACCAGGCTTCGAGGTCAGCATACATAAATCTAAACAGTGCATTGCTTCATATTGAAAGAGATGAGTATGAAAAAGCTGAATCGATTTTAATGATTGTAAAAAATAAACAGTGGCAATTGCCTTCAAAAACATTTTGGCAATTATTATTTAATCCACTTTCTGACAATACACAAAATAATAAACCAGTTAAAGACGAACAATTGCAACAGCAAGCTGTTAACGATTATGCACAACTTTTATTAGCACAAATGTATGTTAAACAAGGAAGCTATGAATCTGCATATAATGAATTAAAAGGCTTTCCTCAAGATAGCCAATATACCGAGTCAGCGCTGTTTATTTTTGCTTTTTCGGCATTAAAAACACAGCACCATAGCACATCGATTAAATTGTTAGATTTGATGAGTAAACGCTACCCATATTCTAATTTAGGATGGCAAGCTTCATTGATGTTAGCTGCAAAAGTAACAAATCAAATGACTTTAGCGCAAGGGGTGACAAGTTATCAAAATGCACAGGATTTTTATCAGCAACAATTACAAGATTTAAATGGTTTCAAAAGTACTTTTTTATCCAGTAAAGATTTATTAAGTTTTGCAGCAAAACAAGTTGATGTTGGCATAACAGACTTTGAAGCTAAATCAGCTTTACCTATATTTGGAAAAAAATCTTATATTACAGATTCACACTGGTTACAAAAGGCATTATTGGATGCAGGGTTACAAGCTGATTATCAGGCATTAATTGAATTAGAGTTATTAAACGAAAATTTAATAGCACAGCAGAATAAAAATCAATGGTTACAAAGCTCATTAGATTTGAATAAACAAAGAAAACTGAAGGTACTTGAATTACAAAATAAAACAGATTATCAGGTACGAATTAACAAACTGAGAGATAAAAAGAACGATATTGCTAAAGTCGTTTCCCAAGCGAAACTACAGCAACAAGGCAATGCTTTTGCTAATTTAACCCAGAAGGAATGGTTAAAACGCATAGAGCAAAGTAAAACGATTATCGCATCGATTAAAGAACACAAAAATACAAATGATTACCAACAAAGGTTAACTCGAATAGAAGGCGTTTTATCTTGGCAATTACAAAATTCATTACCAGAGCGGCTTTGGCAACATACAAAATTACTTAACAAGATTGATAAACAACTAATTCTGATTGAACAGCAAAGAAATAATTTTATACAGGTTTCGGGCACGCAGCCATTATTAAATAGAGTTGAAAATCGTATTCAAATCAATTCTTCAGCAATCATTATTCAGTTGAATAAAGTCGCACAATTAAAAGCCACTATGAGTGAAAAAATACGAGGCAAAGTACAAAGTTTTGTTGAAATCCAAAAAGATTTATTAGAGCAACATGTGTTGCAAGTTCGTCATGAAATGGCTGCTATTTTAGAAAAAATGGCAAAAACTGACAAAAGTATTAAATTGAAAAAAAATTATTTGTTACATCAAGCCAACATACAAAGCGAACTGACTTTATCAAACTCAGATTTAAAAAATAATAAGGAGAGTTTGTAATGTTAAGCGCTCTTTTATGGCGAACTGTTGTTATAGCGGTTAGTTGTTTATTGATTTCGGGTTGTGTTAGTACATCAAATGATAAGACACTTGTTGAAAAAAATAATAAACGTGCAAGTTTATTCGATCTTGCTAATGAACATCTTGATGTACATTTAAAGCCTTTTACCTCAAACAAAGAAGAAAGAGTTACTAAATTATCCAAAATATATCAACAATTACTTAGCCTAGAGCCAGATCCTGAAGTTAGGACTAAAGTTGAATATAGACTAGTGCAAATTAATACCGAAGTATTTGAAAATCAATTTTTTGGCGATGTCGATGATAATCAGACATTAACGCTAGCACAATTAGAACATGATGAAAAAGCATTGCAAACGCTGATTGATGGTTATCAAAATATATTGCTACACCATCCAAAACGCAGTGAAAATGAGCATATACATTATCAGTTAGCAAAAGCATTCGATTTACAAGGAAAATTAGATGCTAGCCTTGTTGAAATAGAAACATTACTTATCCGCTTTCCTAATACGAAATACTTAGCTCAATTAAACTTTAGATTAGGCGAAATTTATTACAATTTACAAGATTACCCATCGGCATTAGCTGCATATAATAACGTAATTAATGCAACCAATAATGATAAATATTTGGTTAATAGTATTTACATGTCAGGCTGGTCATTGTTTAAATTAAACCGTTTACCTGAAGCCGATATTGCTTTTTTGCAAGTATTTGAAGCCATTCTCAGTGAACAAAAACTGCAACCAAATCAAAATGATTTTTCTTTTGCAACATTAAGCAGTCGCTATCAAAGTATAATAAAAGATACTCAGCGGGTGCTAAGTGTTTCGTTGAGTCAACAACAGCAATCAAAGTCATTAGTCAAATTAGTAACTGATAATAAATCTTCTCAATTTTTGCATTTGTATCAACATGTACTTTTTGAAAATCTAGCTCAGTTTTTAATTAAAAAAGACTTAACACATGATGCCAAGCTAACGTATCAAGCATATATACATTTAGTAAAAGACAATATTTGGTCAGCACGTTTTTCTCTTGCCTTATTAGATATATATCATCTTGAAGGACGGTTCTCTGAAATGTATCAATTGAAAAATACATATGTTGAGCAGTTTGGATTACAGAGCACTTTCTGGCATAAATCTAATTTAACAATTCAATTTGAGCTCTTACCTAACTTACTGAAGTTTAGTGATGAGCACGCTCGTAGGATATATGCACATGCACAAGACCAGTCATCAGGTGATGTAAGAATTAAAGCTTTTAATAGTGCAGCAACTTCATTTGAAATTTATCTAAAGTTAGCTAAATTGCCACAAGCTGAACCCTTGCTAAGTAAAGCTATAATATCCGATGAATATCTTTATGCAGAAGCAAACTTTGAGGCACAGCAATATAAAACTGCATTGAAGAGTTACGAACAAATTGCATATTTTTCACCTTTGCTTGGTCATGCACTGGAGCAACTCAAGTTAAAATCAGCTTATGCGACAACAGTTACTATAAGAGCAATGATAAAAAGTGCTACTACAGAAAGTGAAATAAAGAAAAGTGATAAGTTTCAGCTGTTGATCAATGAACGAAATCGATTTGATAAGCTATTTATACAACAATATCCCAAAGATGATCGTGCTTTACAAATAGCAACGCATACCGCGCAATACTCATTTGAAACTCAGGATTTTAAAACTTTAAAGCAGATGAGTGACTTTATATTAAATATGTACGGTATAGAGCAAAATAAAGTTGAGAACAATAAAACAGTTTTAACTAAAAAATTATCATCAACTGCATTTAAGCAAATTCAAATTGTGAGTCAACTTTTAGCACATAGCTTTTATCAGCAAGAAGAATACAAATTAGCAGAAAGCGCATATAGTTTGGCATTACGTTATGCGGATAAAAATGGCAGCACCTGGAATGAAATGCGTAACTTGCTTGCATCTAGCATATATTTTCAGGGGCAAGTATTTAGTAACAGCCAACCAAAGTTAGCGGTTTATCACATGCTGCGTATTGGTAAAGTTATCCCTGAGTCTACATATAGGATCACTGCTGAATTTGATGCAGCTAATTTACTGCTGAAACATCAATTATGGCAACAAGCCATTGATGTATTATTGAAAATACAAAAACGCTACCCAACACATGAATATTCGGAATCAATCCCTTCAAAATTGGTAAAGTCATATGAAAATTTAGCACAATGGGAGCTGGCCGCTGAGCAGTTACTTATCATTGTTGCGCAAGCTTCTTCAAATGATTTAAAACGAGAAGCACAATATACTGCTGCCGATTATTATCAAAAAGCAGGGAATACGGATAAGGCTCTGATTACATTTAGAACTTATGCGCACACCTATCCCGAACCTTTTGATGTTGCGCAAGAAGTTCGTTTTAAAATGAGTGAGTTTTATCGTCATACTAAAGCGTTAAATAAGCAATATTTTTGGTTTCGTAAAATCCTCAAAGCCTATAAAAATCAAAATATGAAATCACCGCAAGTAATTAACAGTCGTGCTATTGAATTGGCATCATCAGCCGCTTTTGGCTTAGGTGTTGCGCATCAGCAAACATTTATATCCGGCAAACTTAACGTGCCATTGCAACAAAGCTTAATTCGCAAACAAACAGCAATGAAACAAGCGATAAAGTATTATCAACAAGTGTTAGATTTTAACTTAGCGCACTATGTGCCACAAACTACATTTAATTTAGCCGAAATGTATCGCCAATTAGCTGCAGATGTCATGAAATCAGAGCGTCCATCTGATTTAGATGAAATCGCGTTAGAGGAATATGACATTTTACTAGAAGAGCTTGCATATCCATTTGAAGAAAAAGCAATTGAAATCCACTCCAGTAACGCTCAACGGTCTTGGCAAAATATATATGATGAATGGGTCGTTAAAAGCTTTTATGTTTTAGCTGAAATAGCGCCAGCACTTTATAACAAACAGGAACGGACACATGAGGTTATTAATGCCATCCATTGATCTATTTTATTTTCACACGCATTTTAAGTGGATATTCATATCTTTACTTATGAGTTTATTATTACAAGGTTGTGCAAATGTAACCGAATCTAAAAAACAATCACCGAGTGATTTGAATACATTAAGTAAAGACATAATCGATATGGTTGATGTTTCTTCTGATGAACAAAAACTAACTGAAGATATTACGCCGATCAAATTGTCAGAAAATAAGCGAAATTTATATAGCGAACAAGCACTACAGCGCTTAATTAATGTGCCTGAAAAAATTATCAAGCAATATCAGCAAGCATTAGATTTTATGAAAGTACAAAAGTGGGCTTCTGCAGAGAAGTTATTTGATGAGATATTGTTAGAGCATCCTCAACTTTCAAGTGTGTATGTAAATAAGGCTTTGATTGGTATTGCACTGAATGACGTTATTCGGGCAAGTGACTGCATTGAAAAAGCACTTTTAGTTAATTCAATCAACCCTTACGCGCATCAGTTAAAAGGTAGAATTTCACGTTTAAATGGTCAATTTGAACAAGCAGAAAAAAGCTATTTAGAAGCATTAAAAATTTGGCCTCAATATCTTGAAGCGCAGGTGAACTTAGCTATTTTATTAGAATTATATCGTGGACGTTTATTAGATGCGAGAAGGCATTATTTATCTTATCTTGCGTTACAACCTAACGATGAGCAAGTACTGCGTTGGCTTGCGGGCATAGAGATTAAAATTAAACGGGCTGGCTTATCTTTGCCTACTCAAGAAGGTGACGATAGTTTATCAACAAATTCACAGATTGATGCATCAGGAAATAGCTAATATGAGACGATTAAAATCGATAGTGATAGTTTTTTTTATATTCGTAAATATCACAACTACTTTTGCACAAGAAGTTAAATTAGATACTGATCCAAAAAGCAATACTAAAAAGCAGAAAATATTAACGATAGAAAGCAAAGTGTCGGGATCACAAGAGCAGCCTAAAGTTTTATATATTATGCCGTGGCAAGGGATCTCGAATCCTATCTTGATCGAAAATAAAGAAATGAAATTATTACTACCACAATTTAAACCTATTCACCCCGCAACCTTTAAACAAGAGGTTAGAAATTTTTCAGTGAGTCAAATTAAAAAACAACAAACTAAGCAGTAAATATAACTAATAATAACAATAATTTAAATGTAAATTCGATTAATTCACGGATATAAAAAATGGTTGAATATTCATAATAGGAAGTTCACCAAATCTTAATGACAAAGGAAAATATAATGAGTTTAACTGATAACGTTATCGCTTTTTTACAAAATGGTGGCCCCTTTATTTACCCGATAGCCCTTGTATTAGTTGTTGGATTGGCTATTGCTATTGAGCGTTGGCTGTATTTAAGTTCAGTACATAGGACTAATAAAAAAGCATTTTATTTAATTAGCAATGCATTAAAATCGGGTGATGTTGAGGCAATCAGCAAACATGCCAAAGAGAATACCGCACCAGTATTTGATGTATTGGAGTCAGGTATAGCGCGTTTAGGTCAAGCACAACGACGTGAAGATGTTGAGTATGCAATGGAGGAAACCATAATGGAATATATGTTACGGTTAGAAAAGCGTACGCCATTTATTGCGACTTTAGCAAATATAGCAACCTTATTAGGCTTACTCGGTACTATAATCGGTTTAATAGCAGCATTCTCAGCTGTCGCAAGCGCTGATCCTGCTGAAAAAGCGAATTTATTATCTTCTAGTATCTCTATTGCAATGAATACCACTGCATTTGGTCTTATTACTGCTATTCCATTAATTTTGTTTCACTCTGGTTTGCAAACTAAGACTGCATCTGTTGTCGATTCAATTGAAATGGCAGGGATCAAATTATTAAATTCTTTGTCTTTTAATAAGTAAATCAATTTAAACTGAGAGTTATTATGAGACGTCGACGCCGCCGCAATACACAAGATGCGGAATTAGATATAACATCATTTATGAATTTGATGATTGTACTCGTACCAGTATTATTACTGAGTTTAGTATTTTCTCAAGTTCGGATCCTTAATTTACAACTTCCTATACTTTCTGAGTCACAAATAGCTGAAGACCAACAAGAGCCAAAGATTTTAGAGCTGCTCATAACTAAAGAGGGTCTCACATTAAATTATCCAGCAGGGGTATTATTAAAACGCTTTGATATTACTCAGCAAGGTTATGATTTTTCGACGTTATCTGTATTTTTACAAGATTTAAAATTAACCTTTCAACAGCAAGGTATGGAAAAAAACGATATTGTGATTTTGTTAGATCCTGATGTTGATTACCAAACTATTGTTTCGGCTATGGACTCAGTTCGATCCTTTAAAGCTGTGGTGGCAGCTAATTTAGTGGATGCCGAATTATTCCCTCTTATATCGCTAGGAGATGCCCCTGAAGCAGAATTGGTAGGAGGTCAAGAATGAAACAATCCCCAAGATCAAAACGACTCGCAAAACATCACAAGCGTTTAAATGCGAATAGTAAGCTTAATTTAGTCGCGTTGATGGATATATTTACAATTTTAGTCTTTTTCTTAATTGTAAATCAATCTGAAGTCCGGGTTCTACAAAATGTTGAGCACGTAAAATTACCAATATCAATTGCAGAAGAGTTACCAATAGACAATTTAGTGATAACAGTCCTTGAGAATACGATTCTTGTTCAAGAAAGGGCGATTTGGCAGCGACCAGTAAAGGGAACTAACCTAAATGCTCAGGAAGCAGTTGATTTTAATACCGCATTGAAAGAAGAACTTAACTATCAAGTGAGTAAGCGACCTAAATTGACCGCGCTAGAACAAGAAAAAGGACGTGCTGTTACTATCATAGGTGATGCTTCAACACCTTACACTGTGCTAAAGCAAATCATGTCTGCGTGTGCACAAACAGGTTATCGAAATATGTCATTGGCAGTTGAGCAACAGGCAAAAAGCAATCAAGGTGAGGGCTAGTATGACAACAATAACCCTTGGCAGTGAGCATTTTAAAGAGGAAAATGACTTATTTTTATCGGATCAACAAGATCAGCGATTTACTAAAGTTTTATCCACATTATTGGTTATTTATTTAATTTTCGCTATTGGTTTACCGTTTTTAGATCAAGTCGAAATCCCTAGAAAACTAAAAGAACAAGTACCGGCGCAATTAGCTAAAATTATGCTTAAAGAAAAAAAACTACCTGTGCCGGTAAAACCAAAAGAATCAGTAACCTTAGAACCAGAAGAAGCACCAAAAGAGAAACCTAAAGTAAAGCCTATTGAGCAGCCTAAAATGACCCGTGAAGCCGCAAGAGAAAAAGCAAAAATTTCTGGTTTAGCTGCAATGAAAGATGAACTTTTTTCAATGCGAGAAGCTTTTGATATTAAACCAAATGTACAAAAAATGCTTGATAAAAACCAAGCTCAAGAAGTAAAAATGAAGAGAAAACTGTTAACGGGTGCAGCGAATAAACAAAGTGATGGGTTAGCAATTGCTGCAATTAGTCAAACGATTGAAAGTGACGCGTTAAGCACTAAAAATACCCAACAGATTCGGCTTGCAGAAGAAAAAATGATTGCTAAAGAAGGTGGTATCACGGAACAAGAAGCGATAATCGAGGCTGAACAGCGCTCTGAAATAACACTAAGAAGAACATTAGAAGCTAATAAAGCGCGTCTTTATGCATTGTATAATCGAGCGTTAAGAAAAGACCCTTTCTTAAAAGGAAAAGTGATGTTTGATATAGAAATTCAGCCTGACGGTAAAGTGAGTCACGTAAAGATTAAATCAAGTGAGTTGAATAACGCAAAACTAGAAAGGCAATTAACCGTTATTTTACGATCTATACGATTTCCAGAGCAAAATGTATCTGTCATGACAACCATTTGGGCAATAGATTTTTTACCAAGTTAATTATTCAGGCTATAAACAAAAAAGCTTAAGTCAAAGCCCATTTGCGAAGTAAATTTGCATGGGTTTTGGTGATTTTATCAAATGCGTCGGTTTTTCCGTTTAGCTTCATAATCTCTTTTCGAGCCCAGTCTAAATCACATAATATTTCACGCTGTGATGCTGATGGAATATGACTTTCTATCCAAGTTAATGCCACTTTTCTTGAGCCTGATGTAACAGGGTTAACACGATGCAGCGTTGTACTTGGGTAAATTATGGCATCACCTGCATTTAGCTTAAATGCCATTTCGATTCCTGATAGATTCATAACTAGCTCCCCACCTTGGTATGTCTCTGGTGGGCTCAAAAAAATAGTACATGAAAGATCTGTACGTAATACCGCATCATTTACCATTAACGCATCATCAATGTGATCGCCGTATCCTCCACCTAAGGTTGATTCACTTATAATAAATGGCATCATCGCTTTAGCATAAGCAGCACCTGAAAAGTCAGGGTGTTGAGTCAGTGAAGCTAATAAGTACTGTTCAATTTCTTCTTTTAAATTTAAATCACCTTGCCATTGCTGGTTATTTTTAACTTCTTTAGCATGCCATCCTGCGGTGTCTTTGCCATTTTCAAAATTACCATGCCCAATAAGTTCAATTATGGCTGTAACTTGTTGTGATGATAGTACTTGGGGTAATTGTGTGATCATATTGTTTTAACTCTCCCTTATAAATTTAATTATAAGGGAGAGTCCTTAGCTATGTTACTAATCAGAGTTCTGATTAAAAGTGATAATTAAAAGTTAAGTTAACAGCACGAGGCGTATTAGGTTGTACCGTAACCCAGTTTGCGCCTGCTTCAACACGGTTTTTATCAAATAAGTTATTTACAACTAACGCAGCATCCCAACCTGTTGTTTTGTAATAAGCACCTAAGTCGGCTTCTACATAACTTGTCATTTCATAATCGCCGTCATTTCTATCTGACTCGTATCTCAAGCCTAATGCAAAGCTAACTGACTTATCAAACTGGTAATTATTCCAAATTGATAATGCATGTTTAGGTGTATTATTAGCTTGAATACCTTTGTCTTCATCAACCGTGTCATGAGCACGAGTATACGCATAACTTAAGCTGGTATTAAAGTTCTCCGTTAAGTAAGCCGCAGCATCAATTTCAATACCCTTTGATTCAAAACTTTTACCAGAAAGTTGCGTTAGCTCCCAACCATCTTCACCGCGATTCCATTTTGTACTGTTAGTACGATCTAAAGTGAATAAGGTAATAGCAGCGGTTAAGTCATTATTAAAAAAATCACCTTTTACACCAATTTCATAATTGTTGCCTTCAACAGGTTTAAAGTCTGTTTTACCATTACCATACTCTGCAATCCAGCGACCTTTTACTGGCTCATAAGCACGGCTGTAAGTGGCAAATAAGTTAATATCATCATTGATTTTTTGAACAAAACCTAAATCCCAAATCGTATCACTAAAGCTACTACTTGTTGTTTCACCTTTACTTAACTCTTCTTGGTCTTGCTTAATATAGGCAAGGCCTGCTACTAAGGTTGTATCCCCTAAACTAATGCGGTCCTTTAAATAAATATTGGTATCAGTTTGAGTACGTGGTTTACCTTCTTTATCAACAAGTCCATCTGGCACTGGACCTGTGATTTGTTGCTCTGGATTTGAAGCCGAAATGGTATTTTTACCGACGGCATCTGCACTATCTTGAAAGTTACGTGCAAAGTTAATATCCATATCTCGGTAATTAAAACCAGCTAATAAATGGTGTTCAATATCACCAGTTGAAGTTTTTCCTTCAAACGTAATATCAAATAAATTGTAGCTATCATCTCCGGCAGAGTAGACCCATTTACGATTGACTAAGTCTTTGCCCACAGCATTTTCTAATGCTGATGAATCGGATATGTAGAGATCTAATGCGTTTGAGGTTGTTTTATTATGGCGTAAATTTGCAGACAATTTCCAATCATCCGATAATTGATGTTTTATAAGCAGACTTGAACTTGTAGATTCATTTTCACCTTTATCAATTGGGCTACCGTAATATTCACCGCGGTTGATAGGTTTTCCATAGGTTTTAATATCACCAGAGGCAAAGTTTGATTCAAATACACCGTCGGCATAACCACTGCCACCAGTACGTTTACGATCTGCCTTTTCAAAACGAGGCATAATAGTTGTATTTTCGCCTATATCTATACTTAATGCCGCATCAAGTAACTTCTCTTCAATCTCACGACGTTTTTGAAAGTGATCACCTGATGGTGTGTATTGTGCCAGCACGCGGTATAAAACATTTTCACCAGAAACCGGGCCTGTGCTGTCTAAGTTGAAGCTTGTATTATTTTGTTTGAAGTTACCTGTATCACCTGAAACATAACTACGATTAGTTATACCAATTGATGTTTTTGCAATTGCTTGTGGTTTTTTACTGGTGATATTAACTAAACCACCTGCCACACCTGCACCATAAAGTAATGCTTCAGGTCCGCGCAGAAAAGTCGTACTTTGGGCATTAAAAGTACTCGGAAGTTTAGAGCCTGTTCCACCTTCACCGCCTTGTAATGAACGTAATCCATCAACCATTATATTATCAATACTTGTTCTAAAACCTCGTGCTATATATGTTCTATCAGCAGGACCATTGGCTCTAAAACCAGCAACATAATTAAAGGCTTCTCGTACATCTTGCAAAGCGCGCATTTTTAATGCGTCTTCATCTAGTTGCATCATAGAACGACCGGTATCTTTAATTGAGACATCCATTTTTGTTGCAACTGTATCAGGTCTGTCTAAATCATTGATTCGTTTTCCATTTACGGAAATACGTTCAATTTTGTCATAGGTGCTCTTGTCAGCTTCTTGGGCTGATACTTGGTTTACAAGTGATGATATAAGTACAGTACCTAAAGACACATTTTTAATGATTAGCGCTTTGTTTTTTTTGTTCATTTTACAATCCATTTATTTGGAAATTGTTACAATACGAAAAAGTGCGGCGGATCTTAATGCGAATGATTTTCACTTGCAAGTTATTTTTGCAGTTGAATGCATGTTAATTAATTGTATTTTTGGCAACTAAGGTATGTGATTTGTAAGCAAAATGTATGTATTTAAAAGGTTTAGATCAGATTGATATTAAATACATGAGTGATTTTATAATGATTAATTGGTAATTAGATTACATTGAAGTAAACCTAGGTCTGAGCGTTGTTGGGTAACTAGAATAGAAAGGCAAAAGATAGGATAATGTAATTTAAAAAAGGGGATCGAAGTACTATCCCCTTAAGTTCAACCTAAGATGTAAATAAAATTAACAACTATAAATTAAAATATTTTATTAATCACGTTTATACAAAGATTCAATGGTACTTGAAGCTATGCTGTTAGCATTAATCATGTAACCTGCTAATGCTCCCGATGCACTCTTAGGTAGAGAAAGCGTTTCAACTGAAAGCGCATGTACTGTAAATTGATACCTATGAATGCCATGACCTTTTGGTGGGCATGCACCACCAAAGCCTGAGCTGCCATAATCATTAGTTACTTGAAAACTGCCTTTAGGTACATTTTTACTTTTAGTATTACCAGCCCCAGATTTCAGTTCAGTAACTGATACTGGAATATCAACAATTTGCCAATGCCACCAACCACTGCCAGTTGGTGCATCAGGATCATATGCTGTAACTGCAAAGCTTTTTGTACCAGTTGGAATATTTGACCATTTTAAATGCGGGGAAGTATCTTTGCCTGAACAACCAAAGCCATTAAATTCTTGATTTTTTGACATGAATTCATCTTGCTTAATATCGCTACTTGAAAGGGTTAGTGCAAATGAAGCCGCAGAAACAAATAATATAGATGACATGATAGATGTTAATAAAAGTGACTTAAACATAATATAAAACCTTGTTATAAAGAATGTGTAGGAGTTGATATGTACATATTTTAGATTTTATGATGTTTTTATATAGCCGAAAAAACGTCAACTTTTCGCCTTAATCGGTCATTTTTGTTTTTCTTAGCTCTGATGGGGTTAATCCAAACCTTGCTTTAAAACGATCAGTAAACCGAGATTGAGAATGATATCCACATTTTTGTGCAATTAAACCAATAGGCTCAAGTGTTGTTTGCAATAAATGTAAACCTAATCCTAATTTCACTTGGTCTTTTATATTTTGAACGCTTGTTCCTTCAACTTTTAGTTTTCTGCGTAGCGTTGATTCACTTAATGCTAGTTGTTCACAAATGCTTTGCATCGTGAGATCTTCATCAGGATTGTTTGAAATAATACTATGAAGTTTATGGCCTATTTTTAGGTTTGAAACCATAGATAGAATTTGAGTGTGCCCCATAAAGCACAATAATTCTATTATCTCCTTTCTTCTTAAGGACCAAAGTTCTTGAGGCGCCCAGAAAGCATATTCAACAAATTGTTGTAGACATTTTTCCAATGTTAATGATATTTCACCAATACAGTATTGTTGTTTATTAATGGCGTTAATTTGAAGCCCATCAAAATCTTGATAATCAAATTCAATTAACAAAGCTAAATAATCTTCTCCCCCAGGAATATTTCGCATATCAATAGAAGGGCTATCAGATAAAAAGATAAAGCTACCTGAATTACAATTGATTTCATCATCTTTCCCTAGTTTTTTATTACCACCAAGCACGGCTATCAGTAATGGTTTTACGACAGGTACATTTAATAAGTACTGCTCTTTGGTTGAAGTGTAAACCGAGAAAGGTAAAAGCTGTTCAGTATGTGAGGTTTTGATCAGATCAATTAAGTTACATTCCAACGAAACAGTCCTTTAATATCTAGTTGAGCACCTAAGTTTTGGTAGAATTTAATCGCTCTATGATTATCTTGTTCAACTTCCCAGCGAATACGAGATGCACCATTTTTTATACAAACATCTTTAGCTTTAAACATTAAAGCTTCACCTACTTTTTGGCCGCGAAATTTATCCCAAACAAAAACATCGTCTATATTCATATTAGTAGCACCTAACCAAATAGAATAATTCCATGTATATGAACAATAGCCTGCTATTTCACCATCAACTTCTGCCAGTAGGGCACCAAATGAGGCGTTTTCACTAAACCCCGCTTGTTTTAATTCAGCTTTACTTGTTATCACATATTGAGTTTGATCATGATGCTTAGCAATTGCCATAATCAAATTGTATAAAGTATCAATATCGGATTTTGTTGCTTCTCTTATGGTGACCATAAGGATTCCTTTTTTTTATAAACTTAGAACAGCATGATATTAGCGACGGTATGATGCTAATTTATAAGCTTATCGTTCGCATGATATCTGCAACAGATCTTGTCATTTTTGTATAAATAATACCGTTATTATTTACATCAAAATCGACTTTATTAGGTGACTCTTGCCAAATTTTGCTGGTTTTTTCTTTAAAAGAGTAATGAACTAAAGTATTTTCAATTGTTGATGATTGGCAAATAAGCCCTGTTGCTGTGACTTGTAAGTTGAGTTTTCTATTAATAAAGCTAGGCATACAATTTAAACCAATTGAAGTTGGAGGCTCATTGAAATTTTTAAATCGCATTACTTGAGAGTTATTATCGGCTATTAAATAATAAGCATCATCTATGGGAGAATATACTCCACCTTGGTAGCCAAGTTGCAAACTAGAGACTTCTTGTTTTTTTAAGTTATAACGCATGGCGTACCAAGCATTATTTTTTATGGTAGAGAACAGTAAGGTATTTTCATCTTTCCAGCTAACTCCACTAATAGCCATGTTTTCTAAAGGTAGCTTTTTGGTTTCAAGTTTTAGCATATCTGATATGAAAACTTGATTATCAGCTAAAATGAGTAATTGTTTATCGTTGGGTGAAAACGTCAGTTGGTATAACTTTACCGGGTTGTTAAAGAAAGTAATTTGCTTTGCCGTTTTTTGGGTAACATCATTTTCAGAAATATCCGCCAAATAAACTTCTGCATGGGTTGAGCGTTTTGATACAAAGGCATATTTCTGTGATTGATTTGCCAATGTAGGTAAATAATCCATTACTGATGAATTACTTAATGCAGTTTCTTTGCCATTTGATTTAAAGAAAATATCACGGTTGAGTAAATAAGATACAAATGCAAAATCTTCATCATTATTGATACGTGATATATGTTTTACACGTGATGTATTACTTGCAAGCACTGCTAACTTTTCACCTTTCAAATTACTTTGCCATAATTCATATGCAGGGTGAGGTGAGGGGTGAATAATCGTATTATTGTCGTGGTGCCAGTTAATTGAACGCATTAAGTAAGGTAGTTGTGTTGTTTTTGATAATGTCGAGCTGGTAATATCT
>Ga0209395_1001759_pt1 | contig 29828 bp, 22 predicted proteins | sample GOMGulsemesocosm_3_FD_184635 | JGI IMG/M metagenome (GOLD analysis project Ga0209395, IMG submission 184635) | Methane-oxidizing microbial communities from mesocosms in the Gulf of Mexico - GOM9D Gulf of Mexico (SPAdes) (version 2) | ecosystem: Environmental > Aquatic > Marine > Cold seeps... | reverse complement strand
CACATTAGAATATAAATATAATTACACTGGGAGATCTTATGGAACGCGAATCGATGGAATTTGATGTAGTCATTGTTGGCGCTGGCCCTGCAGGTTTATCAACTGCTTGTCGTTTAATGCAATTAGCGCAAAAGAAAGAGCAAGAGTTGATGGTCTGCGTTGTTGAAAAGGGATCTGAAGTTGGAGCCCATATCCTCTCTGGTGCTGTGTTTGAACCGAGATCTTTAAATGAGTTATTTCCAGACTGGCAAGATCGAAATGCGCCATTAACGACTAAAGTAACTGGCGATGATATTTATCTGTTAAATAATGAAAGTTCAGGTATCAAATTACCGAGCTTTGCTGTGCCAAAAACTATGCACAATGATGGTAATTATATTGTTAGCATGGGTAATGTTTGCCGCTGGTTAGCAGAACAAGCAGAACAACTAGGTGTTGAAATTTTCCCTGGCTTCCCTGCGCAAAGTGTTATTTATAATGATGATGGTAGTGTTGGCGGCGTTATTACCGGTGATATGGGCTTAGATGCCGATGGTAAAGAAAAAGATGGATTTATGCCTGGTATGGAGTTACGCGCCAAGTACACTGTTTTTGCTGAAGGCTGTCGAGGTCACTTAGGTAAAGAGTTAATTGAAAAATTCAACCTTGATGAGCAAAGCTCGCCACAACATTACGGTTTAGGCTTTAAAGAAATTTGGGATATTGATCCTGAAAAACACCAAGAAGGTTTGGTTGTACATACCGCAGGTTGGCCATTAGACAAAGATACTAATGGTGGCGGTTATCTTTATCATGCGGAAAATAACCAAGTGTTTGTTGGCTTGATTGTTGATTTAAGTTATAGCAACCCACATTTAAGCCCTTTTGATGAATTTCAACGTTATAAGCACCACCCTAAAATTAGCCAATACTTAGAAGGCGGCAAGCGAGTATCTTATGGCGCACGTGCTATGGCAAAAGGTGGCTTCAATTCTTTACCTAAAATGACCATGCCAGGCGCAGTGTTAGTTGGTTGTGATGCGGGTACGATTAACTTTGCTAAAATCAAAGGTAATCACACGGCAATGAAGTCGGGTATGTTAGCAGCAGAAGCTATTGCGCAAGCATTAATTGGTAGTGAAGGTGTTGCGACAGAAGGTAAGCAAGATTTAACGAGTTTTACCGAGCTGTATAAAGATTCGTGGTTATATGATGAATTATACAATACCCGTAACTTTGGCCCTGCGATGCATAAGTTTGGCACCATGTTGGGTGGTGCATATAACACGCTAGATCAAAACTTTTTTGCGGGGAAACTACCGTTTAATTTTAAAGATGACAGCTTAGATCACGCTCAATTAAAGCTTGCTGAAGATATGCCTGTTATTAATTACGCTAAGCCAGATAATAAATTAAGCTTTGATAAGTTATCTTCAGTTTTTCTGTCAAATACCAACCATGAAGAAGAGCAGCCTTGTCATTTAAAGCTTAAAGATGCTGATATCCCCATTCGAGTTAACTTAACTAAATACAATGAGCCGGCACAGCGTTATTGTCCTGCAGGTGTGTATGAAGTAGAGAAAACCGAAGAAGGGGACAAGTTTGTTATTAATGCGCAAAACTGTATACATTGTAAAACTTGTGACATTAAAGACCCAAGTCAAAATATTACTTGGGTAACGCCTGAAGGTACGGGCGGACCAAACTACCCAAATATGTAATATGTGTTAGTAATCTATTGTCTTAAAAATCCAATACGCTCTAGTTAGTGTATTGGATTTTTTATGAAGGCTTACGAAAAGGCAAAGTAGCTAATCGTTAGGCTAGTTAAATTATAGATGAAAGCGCTAAAGGTATTTTTCTAATTAGATGTTTCAATAAGATTAAACTCTTTTAATGCAGGTAAAGCCTGATGAAGTTGTGCTTCTATTTCATCTAAATAAGTTAGCTGCTGACAAAAAATAGCGGCTTTTTTATCTAGTGCTTTAGCCCTTTCGGTCACTTCTAACTCTAAGCCTTTGCTGATGTTTGATAATCGCTTATCATAAGTGGTTATACGTGTTTCACCACCGTACTCACTACTGTTATCGTCTACAAGAATCGATTGACCAACAGCTTCTAATATAGAGCCAATAGAGGTTGAAATCATTGCTTCAATTTCTTGTTCAAATTCTCCTGTAAACATTTCGTCAAAATCATTTAAGTCTTGTGGCGCAATGTAATAGTTATTCGCACTTTGATTAAAACGCGCGCGTATCCGCCATTTTAATTCATCAAATTTGGCCTGTACTTTTTGTTGTGAAGCACTATTTTCTCCTGTTAAACCGGCAACCACTTCGTTAACTGCCCGTAGCCCTATATCAACGCCTTCTATTGCTATAGATACGATTTCAGGCACTTGCTGACGGATACCCTCACTAAAGGCATTAAGGAGTTTCTGTTGCTGTTTAGATAACGCAACCTCTCTGCCGCCTATGAAAAGTTGCTGGGTATTGTTGATTTGTACTTGGGTTTTACCCTTATCAACAATGCGGATGTGTTTAGGATCAATAATGACTCCATAATTGAGATTGATAGAGCATTGCTGAGCGTATGACTGTTGAGAAAAAGAAGATAGAACCATCGCTAGTGAAAAATATTTAACGCTTGATAAACTAGACATTATTTAGGTATTCACTATTGGGTCAATCAGTATTTTTCGTTCTTTATAAATCATTTTACTTGGACCATATTCTCGGCGAGACCTATCATTAAACTCACCAACAATTAGCTCGACACTCTGGCAAAGCTTCTCGGTTGCTTCAATATATACGCTAGACATATAGTCTTGCAGACTCTCTTCAAGCGCCTCTTTTTCATTTAGTACTTCGCCCATTCTGTTCGCATGATTTTGATAAGTAGGGACTATTTTAGCTAGTAATTCTGGCTTTGCTTTATCTTTAGGCAACTTTTTTAATTTGTTTATTGCTGTCTTTAACTCGTTAGTTTTATCTGACTCGACCTTGAGTATTTCTTCAACTAGGTGAATGTCTTCTTTAAATTTTAAGATATGATGTTCAAAATTTACAATGGTTTTACTACCAGCAGTTGCGCCAATCGTACCTGCATGAACAGAAGAGCCTACTTTGGTATAACCACCAATAAGCTTGCCATTGGCTTGCTCAGCTTTACCGATCCAAAGGCGACCATTTATATCTAAAATACTGTGCAATAACTGGTTTTCGATGCGAATATCTTGCGTACAAGCGATTTGAGCATATTGGGCATACTTAGCGAAGATACTACCTTTAGCATTGATGTTTACACTCATAGTGATATCAGTGATTTTTGTTTTTTCTATATCGTGTTTACGACCAATTATACCACCCGTTATAGTGATGTCGCCGCCAGACTCTAGTGTTGCTGATTCGACAAAACCACCGACGGTGATATCACCTGATGCGGTTACTGTCATACCTTCAGTGACATCTCCCTCAATAATAACACTGCCGGTAAAGTTGATATTACCCGTGGCAACGGTGACATCTTTTATTTTATAAACTTCATCTACTTCCATGCCGTTATTGATGAGCTTTGGGAGTCCAACTTTTTCAGAAACTAATATATTGTTATTTTTAGGGCTTAAGTTGGTACCTTCGCCAACGACTAACTCTATATCATTACCCGGCTCAGGTGATAAAGGGGTCGCTGTGACAGTGTAGCCTTGAATACCTTGTGTAAGGGGGACTTTCTGAGCAAGAGGATCGCCTACCTTTACACAAATAATGTCACCTAAATCACGCATATCAACACTACCATCTTCTTGTTTTTTAGGTCTTAATATGCGCGATTGAGCACTCTCAACTAGTGGCTTTATCAGGGCATCTTTGCCATTTTTCGCTAGTTTCCCTGAGGCAATTTGCATGTCAACTTGACTGTTTGGTGCTTCTTTGGCGGCAAGTTGCGCAAGCTCAATTAAATGTTCTTTACTAAAGCCTTTCTTTACACCAGCTTCTTGTGCTGCGGTTAAAATGGCCTTCGCGGATAAATGTTTACCACCTTGTGCACTGGTTATTTCTGCACTGGCACCCATCTCATCTGTTTCGATGGTAATATTAATCTTTGCATCAACGCGCTCAAGTACTTGATAGGTAATTGTTCTACCCGTTTTTTTATCTTGTAGGGGTTTTAAAACATCATTCAACTCAGCAACAGCATTTTTAATATTACCGTTATTAATACGAAGTTTTATAAACTCTGAAGAGTTAATAAGCTCTTTAATGCTCAACGCAGATATGGTGTCACCACCTTTAATAGGCTCTAGGACTAAATCGATATTGTTTTTATTATTACAGACTAAACTGGCTGTGGTCATTGCAATGGCTCCCCCTAATCGTTAAGTACTGCTGAGCCAAATAACGGTTAGGTGCTGTTCTTGTTTTTTATAATTATTATGGCGGTTTGATTTAAGGCGTTGTTACATATAATGGTTTTGATGAATTTTAATAAAGCTAGTTGTACCTTCTTTTGAATAATCTATTTTATACTCAATGCCATCAAGTGCTTGCACAAACAAGAGTGTTTTTTCTTCACCAAATAATTCAGAAGAAGCAATATCGACAATATCTTGATAAGCTTTTTTGGCAATGGAACGTTTTTGAGGAACTACACCTTTATATATGCCAATGCCACGATGGCTAATAATAACAACGGACTTTTCACCATTGACTATAAGTAAGTCGAATTTTTTTACTTTATGAATGACAGTATTTCGACCGCTGGTTATAAAATTTTTTTCTATCAAAATAAGCTCCTGATATTAATTTATGTTTCTAGTTATTATTAGGGGCTGTTGATCTTTCAGGGTTAAAATTTATTCAATTTAAAACGGATTTAATCGCGACGCGAACTTTGTATCATAGTCATTCTATTAAAAAAGCGAGCAACAATGAGTAAATTCGTTTTAAATGAACCCTAAAGGGCAGCACTTGTTTGAAATTTAGTCTACGTTATCGTATGTTCGAGTAGCCAGCTACACGTCACATACTCTGCCTTGTCTAAATACCAAACAAGTTGCTGTGAAAGTAATCTCGAAAGTTCAACAGCCCCTTGCCTTAATATATAAATATTTTCTAAACTAAGCAATGAATAAGCAGACAGTTATCTGCTTATCTTTATATTCTAGCTCATAATTTTGTTATTTTTGTCTTCCTAGTGGTTCTCATTTATCAGGAAAGGCTCTTTCAACTATATAATTAGGTATTGTATTTGATTTGTTCTGATAACGGCGAAGTAAGTCTAAGCCAATCGCTGCGACAAATTGTTGAAATTGAAGTCTATTGCAAGGCAATAGTAGGCATTGGGTTTTAATGTTATCCATACTACCCCAAGCAAACCATACGGTACCTACAGGTTTATCATCACTACCTCCATTAGGACCTGCAACTCCTGAAACAGCAATGGTAATATCCGCGTTAGACTTTGTTAGTGAGCCTTTTGCCATGGCAATAACAACTGCCTCACTAACTGCACCATGCTGCTTGATAGTACTTTGTGGTACATCCAGCATAGTGGTTTTCATTTGGTTACTGTAGGTGACAAAGCCAGCTTCAAAAACAGCCGATGAACCACTTACCTCAGTTAATTTACTGGCTATTAGGCCACCAGTACAAGATTCAGCCGTGGTGACTTTTAGCTTATGCTGCTGCAATTGATTAATAAGGTGCTGAGCAAGCGGTTTGGCTTTCCCTTGGATCTCAGCGATTAAGTGATCACCAAGAGCGTTAATCAGCTTCTCTTTCCATTGTGATTTTAGCACTAAACCTTGCTTAGTTTTAATGGTAAGTTTAACTTCAAGTAACGGCATACCTGCCCGAAAGCCTAATTCAATTTCTTCAGGCCAGTTAGGTAATTGTTCATTAATTATTTTTTGTAGGCTCGACTCACCAATACCAAAAACTTGCAATCGAGTAATATCCGTAATCAAATTTAGTGGTAAACCTGTGGAGATAATTGGTATTATTTGCTCTTTAAGCATTACTTTTAGTTCGTGAGGAACACCAGGCGTACAGTAAATGTCACAATCTTTATATCGAACTGAAAAACCAACGGCACTACCATTTTTGTTGGCAACTATTTGGCAACCCTTAGGTAATATAGCCTGCTTTAGGTTAGGAGCATTTAACTCTGCACCTCGTCGTTGACACCAATTGGTTAAATGAGCAAGCGCTTCGGGGTGCTGACTTAATTCTTCACCTATGGAAAGAGCTAAGGCTTGTGCGGTTAAATCATCTACTGTTGGCCCTAAACCACCATTGATAATTAAGATGTCACTTGTGTTTGCCATGTAAGTTATTTCATCAACAAGTAACGCTAAATCATCGGCAACAGTAACCTTGCGATTAACACTTAGCCCAATGTCTTTTAGCACTTGTGCCATCATGGCTGAATTACTGTCAACAATATCTCCAGTCATCAATTCATTTCCAGTTAATAACAGTTGTACTTTCGGGCCGGACATAATTTTATTTCCTAATGCATATATATGTCGATAAATTTAAACCTTTTTAGCTGAACTTACATCTAATATTTTTGTAAGCCTAATAAAATGAATAATAAGGAATAAATATGAGTAAAGTATTAAAAAACAGTTTATTAAGTCTAGTGACTTTTATCTCACTGATTTGTTTTAGCTTGCAAGTATCAGCACAAGTTAATGAAGAAATTGAAAAAAATTTTCCAGTAACCAGTAAAATTGATTTTAGCCTAAATAATATTAATGGCGCTGTAACAATTAATAGTTGGGCGGAAAATAACATTAAAGTGTTGGTCAATATTAGTGCAAAGACCCAGGAATCACGTGATGACGTGATTATTAATATGATTCACAAAAATCAGAAGGTAACGGTAAGTAGTGATTATAAAGAAAGGGGTTATAACCAAAACAAACAAGGAGCTAAAGTTGATTACCAAATATGGTTACCGGCAGATTCCAATTTATCTGATATTGAGCTTATTAACGGTAATTTGATTATTCGAGATATTAGTGGAAAAGTTGAAGCCCAAGTGGTTAATGGCACTATCAAAGCGAGTGCTTTAAGTGGTGATAGCCGAATCAGTTCAGTTAATGGCAACGTGGATGTTCTCTACAGCCTTAATGCGATGAATGTTAATAGCATCGACATCGAAACTGTTAACGGTAGTATTAAATTGTACCTTCCTGAGTATATCAATGCTGCTATTACTGCAGATACTATGCATGGGAGCATTAACACCGATTTTGGTTTAGAAGCTAAAAAGAATAGTTTTTTTGGTAGGAACTTGCGGGGAAATATTGGAAGCGGTGGCAAACTAATAAACTTAGATAGTGTCAATGGCAGCATTAAAGTACTAAAAAGTGAGTAGTTAACGAAAACTGTCACACATTAACACTGTTTACTATTAAGATAACCACAACCAAATTAATATTTGCTTGTGGTTTTTTATGCCTAAGTCATAACTTAAAATTCTAATTCCACATACCGAAACTTTAGGGAAATTATAGTGAGCACAACAAGTTACTCCAGAGCGTTGCTTTTTGGTCGTTGGTATCGAAATGATATTGATGAACAAGGCCATGAAACTGTTGAATATTCTCAACTTAGCAGTGATGGTAGTTTTGAATTTACCTTTATAACAAAGGATATAAAAGGTGAAGTTATTGAGGAAATTACCGAACTGGGTGATTGGGGCCTTGTTGGAGATATTCATTTCACAATGACTAAAAATGAGCTTGTAGATGGAGATATCTATGCTGCTGATTTAAATAATGATGATAATTATCAGGCATATAAGGTATTAAAGCTGGATCATAAAATCTTCCATTATCAGCATAGGATAACTAATGAAGAATATATCATGAGACGGGTTGTTGATAACCTCGGTCATTGTTAGAATGTTCGACAAGAATTTACTGATTTATCTTAATATTAGTTAAGTTAAAACCAAATAAGCATTAGAGATAGTTAATGAAGCGAATAAAAGCAGCAAGTTTAATTACCGCAATAAAAACCCCTTACACTGAAAAGGGAGAGGTTTGTTTAACAACTTATGATTTCTTAATAGAGCAACAAATTGCTGCTGGCGTTGACGGCATAGTTGTTGGTGGTACTACCGGTGAGGGACATTTACTCAGCTGGGAAGAGCATTTAATGCTAATTGCTCATTGTGTCCATAATTTTGGTGATAAATTAATTATTATTGGTAATACGGGCAGTAATAATACTCGTGAAGCTATAAAAGCCACTGAGAATGGTTTTGCTATTGGCATGGATGCAGCATTACAAATTAATCCATATTATGGCCGTACTTCACTTAAAGGTGTTCATGAGCACTTCAAACGTGTACTAGATATTGGCCCTGCTTTTATTTATAACGTACCCGGTAGAACAGGACAAGATTTAACCCCAGAAGTGATTGAGCCATTATCTACCCATAAAAACTTTATTGGTGTGAAGGAATGTGCTGGCAACGATCGTATTGCTTATTATGAAAAGCAAGGTATAGCTTGTTGGTCAGGTAATGATGAAGAATGTTATGTTGGTCGTCACGAACATGGCTCACATGGCGTTATTTCTGTTACCTCGAATATCATTCCAGGCTTAATGCGCCAACTAATGGATAAAGCAGATTTAGTGAGTGACTTAGAAGAAACAGCTAAACTAAATGATAGTTTACAAGGGCTAATGCAATGGTTGTTTTGTGAGCCTAACCCTATTGCCATTAATACAGCTTTAATTATGACAGATGCAGTTCCTAACAACTTCCGTTTGCCTTATCAGGCCCTTACGCTAGAGCAACGTAAAGTTGGCTTTGAACTATTAAAAGCTGTAGCTAAACAAGACTTGGTTGGCGACAATTTGTCTTTACTTGAAGACAGTGATTTTAACTACTGCATTTAAGTTATCTTAACTCGTTAACTTAATAGGCGTTATTAAAAAATTGCGCCAAAAAGGGTTGAGTTAATAACTTCGTATTGAAAACATTAAAGCCTCAGTTATAACTGGGGCTTTAATGTTTCTGGTAACTCAAAAAATCGCTGGTGTTCAGCACATAGATTATCACTCGCAGACAAGTTAGCAGTTGCTAGTGGGCAAACAAAACGTAAGCTTACCGCACACAATTGCAAATTCAATTCTTCCTCGATATTAGCTCTGCCATGCAATCTGTCGCCAACTACGGGCATGCCAATGCTTGCAGCATGAATACGTATTTGATGTTTTCTACCACTGTCTATTTTCACCTTTATGAGTGAACGTTCTGTAAGGCTATCATAGGCTAAGCAGGTAAATGTACTGCAAGCACTTTTTCCGTCAACATCGATTGCTATGATTTCTGGCTGCGGCCTTTTATTGTGATCGCCATGGACAATTATTTGATAATGCTTTTCTAACTGATGATGTTCAAACATATTTGATAATGCTCGTGCCGCTTTTTTACTGTGCGCTACAAGGATCAGACCTGTCGCAGCTCTATCTAATCTATGTACGATAAAAGCAGGACGATCATTGGGTAAGCTTTGTTGAGCGAAACGAGCTATAGTGCAATGGTCACTCCATTTAGAGCCTTGCGACAACATACCATACGGTTTATACCAAACACTGTAATCAACTAAGTCAGCTATTAATTGTGCTTGAGGTACAGGTGTTGAAAGTACTTCTTTATTGTAATAAAAATGTAGCTCATCACCAAAGGCCAATTGTTTTTTTACCCGGCGCAGTCGTTGTGTTTGTTTTTTATTTTTAGCAGGTGTTAGCCATAATGCGCCTTTGCTGATAGCTTGCTTTAATTCAGCTTTTGACAGTGAAATATTTTGCTCTCGAGCATAAGCTTCTAATATGCTAATTGCAGTGCAATTCTCTTGTTCAGTGATATTTTTTTTAGGAATAAGAATATGCCATTCAAACTTTAAATGGTTATGGGGAGGGGCATCACTTTGGTTGTCTGAACAAGTTTGGTCTACGGGCATATTTCAAATGAGTAACGAGGACTTTGAACTTATTTTACTAGGTTTATTGACTTAGCAAAGCTAAAATATGCATTGATAACAATAAAACCCTATACATTACCTTAAATTGAAGACTATGAGAGTAACTATGACACGTGATTTAGCAATTTTTCCTGAAGATGAAATTGGCAATACCCTTTGGCAGATGCAAGAAAATGGCGAAGATTTAATAAGTGAGCGTGAAATTGAATTCTCAGTATTATTTCCTGAACAGGAGCTAGCGCTTAAGTTCGGTCAGTTATTATTAGAAAATAATCAAAAACTGTCGTTTACGCCATCAGAAGCACATTCCGATTTACCTTGGGAAATTACCGCTTACCCACAAATGCCAGTGACCCATGAAAATATTATCAGTTATCAAGAGTTGTTGGAGTCAAGTTCAGCACCTTTGAAAGGTCAGTTTGATGGTGTTTACTTTGTAGGATAGCGTCAAAAAGACTAAAGAGCTTACCTTAAAAAGCGATTACGTTAATTCATGTTGACGTAACCGATTTTTGATTTCATCATTAATACATTTGGAAGACTATGACCATAGATCTTAAACAGTTCGCAGCGCTACAAAAGGCCAGTAAAGAGTCTTTTTTCGAACAGAAAAAGCTGCTTAAACAAGTGATGTCAGGAAAAACTGTTCCGTGTAGCACTTGCAAGCAACCTTTAACGCTTTATACCCCTGAGCAAGGTGAACTTACCGGTATTCGGTGCCCAAAAGGTTGCACAGACATAGCATTAGATTTTGCTTAGTTAATACTTTGTTTCGTTAAGGTCGTGTCTAGTTGATATCTTACTTAAAATAAGCAATGAGAATAAATTTTCAAGAACAAGGCGCTTGATTGAGCAATAGCTGGCTATTGAGATTGAAAGCAACGATGTTCTTGGATATTTAGCCCTTATAAAAAAGTAGCGATATCAGCTAAGCTCTTTTTCACCTGCGCATGTGCAGGAACGGTAGCATCTTCACTTGGGTAACCAGCAATGAGTAACATATAAGCACGCTCATTATCTCCCCGTTTGCAAACCTTGCTTAAAAAAGACATCGGCTTTGGAGTATGAGTCAAGGTAACTAAGCCTGCATTATGCAGTGCGGTAATCAATATACCTGTAGCAATACCGACTGACTCATGAACATAGTAATTAGTCTTTTTATCCTCTTCAGCTGTGACCGCAGTAATACCGCCTTTTTTCTCACTAAATATAGCAATAAGCCAAGGTGCATGCTCTAAATAGGGTTTATTAGCATCAGTACCTAACTCTTTTAAAGCACCAAGCCACTCTTTTCCTGCGCGTCCTTCATAAAAACCACGCTCATGAAACTCAGCTTGTTCACGAATTTGTTTTTTTATGTCAGCTGAGCTCACTGCAACAAAATGCCAAGGCTGATGATTTGCGCCACTAGGCGCAGTTCCTGCCGCTTTCAAGCAATTTTCAATCACTTGTTTATCAACAGCCCTATCGCTAAAACTTCGTACAGAATGACGGCGTTTTATATTGTTATAAAATACTTCAGAGCGCTCAAGCATTTCTGCTTCAGGGTATTCTATGTAATCGGAAAGGGGGGAGCAGTCATGTTGTTGCATTTGAGATGTCCTTTATTATTTTTCGTTAGCAGGATTTAGTTATTTATCGTATTGCTGTAACAATATTTTAACATTGGAAAAAAGGCAATAAAAAACCGACAGCAAGTGTCGGTTTTTATACTCATTCATTTCGTTAGCCAAAAAACTTACTAATCAATGCCCTTGAAGCTAGTTAAGCTAAGTTTGAGGAAAAAGCACGGAGCTGACTAATGTCAGTGAGTACTTTTGACAATTAAATTAGCTTTAAATAGCAATAAGATTAGCCAATAAAGGCACGCGCGTTACGGAACATACGAACCCACGGTGAATCTTCACCCCAGCTATCAGGATGCCAAGAGTTAGCAACAGTTCTAAATACACGTTCAGGATGTGGCATCATAATAGTTACACGACCATCAGTGGTAGTTAATGCTGTAATACCATCAACTGAACCATTCGGGTTAGCAGGATAGGTTTCAGTAACGTCACCGTAGTTATTGATATAACGCATAGACACTGTGCCTGAGTTGTTAGCTGCATCAATTGCTTCATCAGAGCTAAATTCTGCATGACCTTCACCGTGTGAAACAGCGATAGGCATACGAGATCCTTCCATGCCTTTAAACAATACTGAAGGACTTTCTTGAATTTCAACTAATGAGAAGCGTGCTTCAAAACGCTCTGATTTGTTTTGTACAAAATGAGGCCAATGCTCTGATCCAGGAATGATAGCTTTTAAGTTAGACAACATTTGACAACCGTTACAAACACCTAGGGTGAAGGTAGTTTCACGTTCAAAGAATGTTTTGAACATTTCACGTGCGTTGGCATTGAATAAGATTGATTTAGCCCAACCTTCACCAGCACCTAGTACATCACCGTAAGAAAAACCACCACAAGCAACTAAGCCGTTAAAGTCAGCTAAATCAGTACGACCTGATAAAATGTCAGACATATGTACATCAACTGCAACAAAGCCGGCTCTGTCAAATGCAGCAGCCATCTCAACATGAGAGTTAACACCTTGCTCACGTAAAATAGCAACACGTGGGTTAGCTATGCCGTTAGCGCTGTTTTGCGCATCTTTAATAATAAGGTCAGCAACAATGTCTTCGTTGATATCAAAAGTAAGTTCAGTGTTTAAACCTGGATCTTCAGTATCAAATTTCACATCATGCTCTTGTTGTGCACACTCAGGGTTATCACGAAGTGATTGCATTCTGTAAGTTGTTTGTGCCCATACAGTGCGGTAGTAAGTACGAGAGTTCTCTAGTACTACTTCACCGTCACGGCTAAAGCGAATAGTATCTTCGTTATTAAGACGACCAATATCAGTACAACAATCTAAAACGCCATGCTCAGCGAAGACAGCATGGATAGCATCGACATCACTTTCACGAATTTGAATAACGCCGCCAAGCTCTTCATTAAATAGTGTCGCTAAATCATCACTTGCGCCAGTTGCTTCATTGGTAGTAACGAGCTTGCTGATATCAATATCAACACCAGTATGGCCAGCAAACGCCATTTCAGTAACAGTAGTGAATAAACCACCATCTGAAATATCATGATAAGCAATTACTTTCTCACTGCGTACAAGAGTTTGCACTGCATTGAAGAAACCTTTTAATACTTCTGCTTCATCAACATCAGGAGTTTCATTACCAAGCTGTTTGTATACTTGTGCTAAACATGAACCACCTAAACGCTTTTTGCCTTTAGATAAATCAATAGCAACTAAGCGAGTATCACCTTTATCAGTGCGAAGCTCAGGAGTTACCGTTTTACGGATATCTTCAACTGCACCAAAAGCGGTAATAATTAGAGACATTGGAGAGGTAACAGACTTTTCTGTACCGTTCTCATCCCATTTTGTTTTCATCGACATAGAGTCTTTGCCAACAGGGATAGTTAATCCAAGAGCTGGACAAAGCTCTTCACCAATGGCTTTAACTGCTTCGTAAAGACCTGCGTCTTCACCAGGGTGACCTGCTGGAGACATCCAGTTAGCAGAAAGCTTAATACGGTTTAAATCACCAATATCAGTACCAGCAATGTTAGTAAGTGACTCGGCCACAGCTAAACGAGCAGAAGCGCCAAAGTTTAATAAAGCAACAGGTGTACGTTCACCTAATGACATTGCCTCGCCATGGTAGGAATCAAGTGCAGATGCGGTAACACCACAATCGGCAACAGGAACTTGCCAAGGACCAACCATTTGGTCACGGTTAACCATGCCTGTTACAGAGCGGTCACCAATAGTAATTAGGAAGGTTTTTTCAGCAACAGTAGGTAGACTTAAAATTCTGTCAGCGGCATCAGTTAATGTCACTGTACTCAAATCTAAAGCATCACCGTCAGCTGTTGCTGTTTTAACGTCTTTATAGATTTTAGGTGTTTTACCTAATAATACGTCAAGTGGTAAATCAATTGGCGTATTTAATTTTTCATCGTTAGCAAAGTGTTCATCAGTAACGGTTAAGTGTAATTCTTCAGTCGCACGACCTACAACAGCATATGGAGCACGTTCACGGGCACATATTTGTTCAAAAGCAGCTAAGTTTTTGTCAGATACGGCAATAACATAACGCTCTTGAGATTCATTACACCAAATTTCATGAGGCGCCATGCTGCGCTCGTCATTTGGTACTTTACGAAGTTCAAATACACCACCACGGCCGCCATCAGCAACTAACTCAGGGAAAGCATTTGATAAACCACCAGCACCAACATCATGGATGAAAGCAATTGGGTTTTCTTCGCCTAGCTGCCAACACTTATCGATAACTTCCTGACAACGACGTTCCATTTCTGGATTTTCACGTTGTACTGAAGCAAAGTCTAAGCTTTCAGCTGATTGACCTGAAGCCATTGATGATGCAGCACCGCCACCTAAACCAATGTTCATTGCTGGGCCACCTAAAGCAATAAGGTTAGCACCAACGATGATTTCACGTTTTTGAACATGTTCATCACGGATGTTACCCAAACCACCAGCAAGCATAATTGGCTTGTGGTAACCTCGTACTTCTTTACCGTTAAACGAGTTGACTTCTTCTTCATACGTACGGAAGTAACCTAAAATAGCTGGGCGACCAAATTCATTGTTAAATGCAGCACCACCTAATGGACCTTCCATCATGATGTCAAAAGCAGTCACAATGCGGCTTGGTTTGCCAAAATCTGTTTCCCACGGTTGAACAAATTCAGGAATACGTAAATTAGATACAGAGAAGCCTACTAAGCCTGCTTTTGGTTTTGAGCCAATACCGGTTGCACCTTCATCACGAATCTCACCACCAGAGCCAGTTGCAGCGCCAGGGTATGGAGATATCGCAGTAGGGTGGTTATGTGTTTCAACTTTCATCAAGATTTGAATATCTTCATGGTTGTAACCGTAAACATTAGTTTGTGGGTTAGGGAAGAAACGTCCGCCTTTATTACCTACCATTACCGCAGCATTATCTTTATAAGCGCTAAGTACATAGTCAGGGTTAACTTCGTGGGTATTACGGATCATTTTAAACAAGGATTTTTCTTGTTTAACGCCATCAATAGTCCAAGCAGCATTGAATATTTTATGACGACAATGCTCAGAGTTTGCTTGAGCAAACATATAAAGCTCAATATCGTGTGGGTTACGGCCCAATTTAGTGAAGTTTTCAAATAAGTAATTCACTTCATCTTCAGCTAGTGCAAGACCGAGTTCAATATTTGCTTGAACTAAGGCATTTTTACCGCCGCTTTCAATATCAATAGCGGTTAATTCACCTGGCTCACTGCTGGCGAATAAGTCACTTGCTTGAGCGAAGTCGTTAAAGACACTTTCCATCATACGGTCATGTAATAACGCGTTTAGTTGTACTTCTTGCTCAGTCGTTAATGTTGCATCACTTTTCAGTGATACATAGTAAGCAATGCCACGCTCTAAACGAATAACTTTGGCTAAGCCACAATTGTGAGCAATATCAGTAGACTTTGATGACCAAGGAGAAATAGTGCCTGGACGAGGAGTCACTAAAATAAACAAGCCTGCTGGCTGATGTTCTTCAATTGTTGGACCGTAAGTTAGTAATTGCTGTAAAACATTCTCTTCGCTATCACTTAACGCTTCATTAAGTTGTGCGAAATGGGCAAATTCAGCATAAATATCATTTACAGGCAGTTGTAACTCTTCACATTGAGCTAATAGTTTTTTAACTCTGAAGTCAGAAAGTGCTGGAGCGCCACGAAGGTTTTTAATCAACATCGTCATAGGGTAATCACCAAGTTTTATGTAAGGTCTTGATTGGCTTTTACTTGCTAAATTGCCTTAGTAAAAGCTAACCGAAAATTTCGCGCGTATTATAGTTGATATTCACCCTTTTGTTAATGGAAAAAGTCAAGTAATAACTTAACACAAGTGTCAGGTAAAAAATGCTTGGCTAATAGTGCAATACACGACACAATTGAGGTCATGACTAAATATTATTCTTTTTCAATAAAATCTAAGCTCACTAGTAAGTTAGTGACTAAGTTTTCCTCGTTGCTCTTGGTTATTTTAACTACGCTAATATTAAGTGCTTGTGAGAAGGAAAATGACTCTTCAAATTTATCTCGCATCTTAGCGAGAGGTTACATCAATGTAGGTACCATTTTTGGTCCAACAAACTATTACACCACCGCAAATGGTTTTGCTGGCTTTGAATACGAGTTAGCAAAAAAATATGCAGATTCACTCAATGTTGAATTACGTATTGTTCCCATGTATAGCCTAGATGAACTTTTTATTAAATTAAATACTGGTGAAGTTGATTTACTTGCGGCGGGATTGTCAATTACTGATAAACGCTTACAACGTTTCAGGTTTGCTCCAAGTTATGAAACGATTAGCCAAAAGCTTGTTTTTAAACAAGGCAATGTAAGACCAAGGAAAGTGGCTGATTTAACCGGTAAGTTAATGGTCACTTCAGGCTCAAGTTATGTAGAGAACCTTGAAAATATAAAACAAACACATAGTGAACTGACTTGGCGAGAAACAACTGAGTTTGATAGTGAAGAGCTACTGAGAAAAGTGTTAAGTGGTGAAATAGATTACACTATTATTGATAGTAATAGTTTAGCTATTAACCGCCGTTACTACCCCGAGATCAGTATTGGTTTTAGTATTGATAAACCCGAGCCTTTAGCATGGATGGTTAGTAAAAATAGTGCGGATGATATCTTAGCAAGTTTGGTAGAGTTTTTTGGTATCGTACATCACGATGGCACTCTTCTAGCGCTTGATGATAAGTATTATGGCCATATCGAACAATTTAATTATGTTGAAACTAGAACCTTTATTAAGGCTGTCGGGGAAACGTTACCTAAGTATCAACCGTTATTTGAAAAGTATGCGCAAGAGCTTGATTGGCGTTTATTAGCAGCCATTAGCTATCAAGAATCACATTGGAATCCTACTGCACGTTCATATACCGGCGTTCGCGGTATGATGATGTTGACGTTAGCAACGGCAAAACAAATGGGTATAAAAAGCCGTTTAGACACAGAGCAAAGCATTCGAGGCGGTGCAAAATACTTTAAACGAATGATTGCTATGATGCCGGATAGAATACCTACGCCAGATCGTATTTGGTTCGCGTTAGCTTCCTATAATATTGGCTTTGGTCATTTAAATGATGCAAGAATTATCACGCAACGACAAGGTGGTGATCCTGACCGCTGGGTTGAAGTTAAAACGCGTTTGCCGCTTTTACAACAGAAAAAATATTATAAAAATACTAAATATGGTTATGCTCGAGGAGAAGAGCCAGTACATTATGTTGATAATATTCGTCGATATTACGACACATTAACTTGGTTAGATGATAAAGCAAAAGAGCAGGCTGTTGCATTAAAAATAGCGCAAGAAAAGTTAAACCCATCAGAGGTAAATAGTAAGGAAGAAATAAGTAAACTACTCGTAGATGACTCATCAGCGCAAGCTGATGGTGATAAAACACCTAAGGTAATCGTATTAAAAGAGAATGAAGAAGAAATAGAAGGTGTTAAATAACAGAAACGGTGACTTTCTACTTCACCAACGATTAATTTCCCAATGTCATAAAACTGTCATTATAGGTGTCTATAGTGAGACTCTATTATAAACAAGCTATTGGATGTTATGAAAATGAAAAAATCTTTAAAAAATAATCAACGTAGAAAACAAATAAGTCGTCAGCATCATAAAGTGATTTCGCGTAGGCAGTCTCATTTTAATCAAGTAATAAATGAGCAGCTTGAATCGCAGAGCCTTAGTCAGCTGAACCAATAATGCTGTCTCCGTAAGTTTTCAGCTGTTAAGCCGAAACGCATAAAGTAAAAATGCGTGTCGACTCATCGTTTATTTATGTTTGTTAAAATTACCTTGTTAAATTGATTAAGCCAACGGTTAGGTTATCCCTACTATTTTTATCCATTGCCTGAGTTATCATATCGAGGCAAACATCTTTACTAGGAGAGAACACTGATAAGTAATTATTAATTTCTTGCTCAGTTAAATAATCGTGCAAACCGTCTGTTGATAGCATGATGGTATCCCCACTTTCGATCTCAACAGTCACAGTATCAACGGATATTTTTTCTCTAACGCCAATTGCTTGTGAAAGTAAATTTTTAGTCTTAGAGTTTTTTGCTGTTACAGCGCTTATCGCACCTTTATCAATTAGCTCTTGCAGCATGGTATGATCAATTGTCTCTTGCATTAATACTTTACCTTTTAGGGTGTATGCACGCGAATCACCAACCCAACCAAGATGACATTTATTATTCTCTATCACCATTAAAACACCGGTAGTTCCCATTCCTTGCTGACTCATGGTGTTTTTTGCTTGCTTAAGGATGTTTAAATTAGCTGTATTAAGTTGTTCTGTAATCCATGTTAGCCAATTAGCTTGATTAGTTATGGATACTTGCCCCCATGCGTGTTTGATATGCTCAACTAACATCGAGCTAGCAACTTCGCCGGCATTGTGTCCGCCCATGCCATCGGCAATGAGCATCCAAACAACATCTAGCTCTTGATGAATGCCGTAACTAATCGCATCTTCGTTATTGTCTCGAATTGCGCCCTGGTGACAAAGGGATTTAATGTGATAATTCATGTGGGTTAACTGTTTATTCCTTTAATTTTTATGCAAACGTAACTACTTAATTGATTACTATGACAGCTATTTATTGAATAATTAATTTATCGTGACTTTAAAATCACGTTTAAGCGCACTCGTTAATGCTAACTTAAATTCAGCCATCGATTGGAAACGTTTTTCAATATCTTTATGCATGGCTTTATTACAAATACGAATAGCACTTGTAGGTAAATTGGCATTATGTTGATTGACAGCTATCGCTTTTGCTTTTGTAATTTGATAAGCAACGGTGGCAATAGACTCGCCTTCAAAAGGTAAGTAGCCACAAAGTAATTGGTAGAAAGTTACTCCTAAGCTGAATATATCACTACGGCCATCGACTTTTAAGCCAAGTATTTGCTCTGGAGACATGTAATATGGACTCCCCATAATAATACCTGTACGGGTTTTGCTGTTATCACTGACGTAGGCTATACCAAAGTCAGTCACAGTCACCTTGAGTAAATCATCATCGTAAATAATGTTTGCGGGCTTAATATCTCGATGCACAACATTTTGGTTATGAGCATAATCTAATGCATCTGTTATTTGAATTAATAATTGATAAACCAATGGCGTAGGCAGTATTTGTTCCGGTTGGGTAAATAATGACAAAGGTGCGCCAGTAAGTAAATCCATGGCGATGTAACCTAAATGATTTTCTTCACCAACATCATAGATCGTGACTATATTTGCATGGCTTAATCCACCAGCAGTTTGCGCCTCTCTAAAGAATCGTTCTTTAGCTTCATCAAACTCTGGAGAGTTTATGTCGTCACTCAATTGCAGTGTCTTTATAGCGACATGACGGTTTATTTTAGGATCTACACCTTGATAAACAATACCCATTGCTCCTTTTCCTAAAATGCCCTCTATTTGATAGCGACCAAAGTTATCTACACTCGGGTGATGACTCATTGTGCTTTGGTTTTTAATTGAGTTATCAACGATCTTTAATGTTTGTTCAAACTCATTTTCTACCGTAGATGGGAGGGGACTTACTCGTAACGTTCTTTTTTTATTTATTAATGGTGTAGATTGATGAGTATTATTCAAAGGGGCATGATAATTCAATGCAGCTAAAAATAGTTTATATTCTTTTTGATATAAAAAGAGCAATAACCAAGTACCAATAATTGTCATTATTATTGGGGTGATTTCCAGCCACTGTTGCTGATTAAACAAAACATATTGAAAAATAAAAAGGAGAAACATATAACTAAACACACTGACTAATTGTTGTTTTGAAGATAACTGGCGTATAAACCAAACTAAAGCAAGACCCAAAAATAAGAGCAACCACGCAAATATAATAACTAATAGGTTTTGATATAAAAAATCTTGTTGAACTAATGCGTTGAATATTGGTTTGAGTATTTTTTCATTAGAGCCTTGATTATCAGTAACTATGATTACTTTGTATTCATCATTAATCTTAGCAGTTGAATAATGTCGCTGAATATACAGACTTAACGGTAGTAACTCAGATGAATTAGAGACAGATGTCTTCTTATTTGCTTTATCGGCAGCGAGTGATTTTTCTGAAATAAATATTTCACCAAAAAAACCTAAGGGAAATTTTGGGTGTGCGGAGGACGAATTTTGGTTTAGCAAACTTAATTGCCAGTTTTGTTTGATAAGTAATTTGGTGCCGGGATTTAACTGTCGGAACAATTCTCCTGGTAAGCTGAGATAAGTTTTCCCTTGTTGGTGCCAAAGCAAAGGGATACTGTTTCGTTCATTTTCTAGTAAAGGTGTATATGTAAAATATGGTGAGCGTAGGATGTCTTTATTAGGCTTAGATACAAAGCGTAACCAATTGAGCAAGGATGTAAAAACCATGGTTGTGTGGGGTTTTAACAATGCCCCCGAGGTGATTTGTTCAGAGTCGATTATAATTTTATTTTTTCGTGGTGTTAAGCGTAAGTACTCAGTAAGTCTCTCCATAAATATTGGAGATTGCTTCCCCAAAAAGACTATCTGACTATTGGGATGATATGATAAAAGTGTCGTAAACGATATTATGTCCGACTCATTAAATGGCGATTGTAACGTTAAAATATCGGCAGATTTTAATGTTGTACTTTCTTGTAACGAAATATTGTTTTTTTTAAACTGGTTTAACCCATGTATATTTAATTGATTTAATGAATTTAAACCGCCAATAGCGACATACCAAAAACTAAAACCCCAGAATAATAGCAGTAGATAAAACCAACCCGTTTGATAAATGGGTAGAATACGTTTGATCATGTGAAGTAAACCTTTAGCTTTTCTTTATTATTATTTTTTTATTATTTTACTATTTTTAGCAGGCCTATTAATACCTTTATAAGCTTTTTATATCAAATTTTAAGTAATGACGTTAAGCTTATACTCTATTCATTTAGGCACTTTAATTAACGTAATTTAGCTACATAATTCAACTATCGATAAGATTTGCACTGAGTGATTCTCTTAACTCTTGCTCAAGTGTTTGGTAACTTAACTCAACGGCTTGGAATAAAGCTTCTACTTTTTCTTGAGCGGGATCTGATTCTTTCACATACTGATTAAAATCCTTGGTATATTGCAGTAGTTCTTTAGCACTTAAATTTGCTGACATACCCTGAATTTTGTGGCTAATTTCATGTTGCAGAGTATTCTCTTTTTGAGTGATACTCTTGGTTAATTCACTGAGTTGTTTCGGTGTTTCTTCTAAAAATAATTCAACAAGTTTCTGTTGAATTACTTCATTGTGATTTAAACGTTTACTAAACTCTTCCCTATGCCATATGACCAGTTTTTCGGACTCTGTAGTATCAATTTCTATGGGCTCTTCTGATAATGCCTTAGTCTCAGCTATCGCTTCAGAAGGTATCGCGGGAAGGGAAGGAGGAAGTACCTTTTTATCTGGAGCTTGATAATACTGAGACAGCTTAGCTTGAATTTTTTTCGGGTCGATAGGTTTACTTAAATAATCCGTCATACCAGCGGCTAAACACTTCTCTCTGTCACCTTTCATTGCATTGGCGGTCATAGCTATAATAGTTATCGCTTTATTATCCTCACCGGCCTCACCATTACGGATGGCAGCTGTGGCTTGATAGCCATCCATCTGAGGCATTTGGCAATCCATCAATATTATATCGTAAGGCGTTCCAGCCTCCGTTGCCTGTATATGAGCTAATGCTTCTAAGCCATTAACAGCAATGTCAGGGATTATGTCAAATTCAGCGAGAATATGACGAGCTACTTCTTGATTAATACGGTTATCTTCTACTAATAGTAATCGGCATTGGCTGAAATAATTATTGTTAATATCCACGTCTATAGGTTCAATTTCTTGTAGGTAATGGTGAGTTATCAAGGGAGGGTCTTGTAATAATGAGTCAGACTCAGATAAACATAGACTCAAGGTTTTAAACAAATCTTTTGTAATGGCGGGTTTAGGAAAATAAGCAGCAAAGCCTAGTCCTTTAAAGTAGTTGGCATCGCCACGGGCAGCCATAGAGGTCATCATTACTAACTTTATGTCTTTTAGGTTTTGATTACTTTTAACACTTTTAGCCAGCTCAGCGCCATTCATTTGAGGCATGTACATATCAAAAAAAGCCATTTTTATGTCGTTCTGACTTTTATTTACTCTATTACTTTCGAGTAAAGCTAAAGCAGATAGGCCACCATCGGCTTCATACACTACGGCGCCCCAGTGCTCCAGTTGTGCCTTTAAGACTAATCTATTAGTAGTATTATCATCAACAATTAATATAGCTACATCATTAATATCTACATTAGGTATGACAGTTTTTGCCTGTTTACTTCTTGCTAAATTAATACTAAAAGAGAAGGTAGAGCCTTGTCCTAAAACGCTGGTAACTTTAATATCTCCCTGCATTAATTGGCAAAGCTGCTTACAAATAGCAAGGCCTAATCCCGTACCACCATATTTTCTGGTGGTAGAAGCGTCTACTTGCGTAAATGATTGGAACAAGGTTGATATTTTACCTTGTGGGATCCCTATACCAGTATCGGTAATACTACATTCTAAAGTTAACTGACCGCTATTCTCTTCCAGTGTTGCCTTAATGACAATTTCACCTTTTTCGGTAAATTTAATCGCATTCCCGGTTAAATTATTAAGAATTTGTCTAATACGGCCAGGATCACCTTTTACATGGCTTTGCTGAATGCCTCTATTATCAAGAATTATTTCAATATTTTTTTCTTGGCCTTTTAAAGCAAGCGATTCACTAAACTCGCCCAGTAAGGTTCTTAAGTCAAAATCAATTATCTCTAAATCTAACTTTCCAGCTTCTACTTTAGAGAAGTCCAGAATATCATTTATCAAACTAAGTAATGCCTCAGCGCTTGAGTTTGCTAATGAAACGCGATGCATCTGCTCTTCACTTAATTCATTTCTAAGTAGGAGCCCTAGCATACCAAGGATGCCATTCATCGGAGTACGAATTTCATGACTCATACTGGCTAAAAATTCAGCTTTATGTCGCGCTGTGTCCTCGGCTAATTCTTTCGCTGCAATATGCTTTTGTTCAACCCGTATTCGTTCGGTAATGTCAAAGTTGACCCCTATCACCTGGACTGCATTGCCCTGACTGTCTACTTTTACTAGCGCCATCACTTTTATATGTTTTATTATGCCCCCAGAGGTAATAATTCTAAATTGATTATCAATATTAGATGTATTATTAATGGACGCCATAAGTGCGTGGTTAGCTGATTCAATATCGTCTGGATGAACAATTTTCTCCCAGTCTTGCCATTTTCCGGTAAAGTCTTTTGGAAGTACATCATAAATTTTATGCATCCACTTATCCCAGGTTAGCCTGCCGCTGGCTATTTCATATTGCCAAATACCTATACTTGCTGCATCCGTTGCTAGGCTGACACGTTCGTTAACTTCCATTAATGCGCGTTGATTCTTTTCTTGTGCTAATTCAAGCAGTTCTTCTTTTGATATATCACGGATAATACCGGTAAAAACAACGCCCTGTTCATTGGTTACTTTTGAAATAGATAAGTGAATGGAAAACGTTTCTCCTGATCTCCTTTGTCCTTTCAGCTTTCTTCCTACCCCCATAATACGGGCGACACCTGTATTTTTATAGTCATTGAGGTAACCATCATGTTTGGTGCTTTCATCGGATGGCATTAGCAGACTAATATTTTTACTGATGACTTCACTTTCACTGTAGCCGAACATTTCCTGGGCTGCTTGGTTGAAAGAGATAATACTTCCTCGCTCATTTATAGTAATAAACCCCTCTGCAGCACTTGAAAATATGGCATTTATTTGTTCAGAGCTTTGTTTGGCTAGTAGTGCAGAATGCTCTTGCTCTCGCAGTGCATATTGCATTTGTGCAAACAAATTATTAAAGCTTCTCGCTAGCACGCCAACTTCAGTGGTACTTTGTATTGGAAGTTCACTCAGTTGATTAGACTTTTCATAGTTTTCTAAGCTATTAGTAATTTGCTGTAATGGTGTGGCAATACGTTTTGCTGCAATAGTTGCTATGGCTAGGGCTATAAGCGCTAATGAGCTACCCAGTAATAAGCTGCGCATCCTATAAGCTGATAGTGTTTGTTCTATATCCGTGTTGTCCTTTAGTATCAATAAGTTAAGGTGATGAATATTATCAAAGCGTTTTAAATTTAATTGTTGAAAATGGCCATGATATTTATGAGCATTAACAGCGACATTATTAAGAGGGAATGTGACTAATTGTTCTCTGATAGCTGTTTGTAATTGAGGGAATTCGTCTTGTATTAAGTATCTTTGCTGTAAATCAAAACCAAAGGTTTTACTGTTGTCAGGATGATAAACAAAATCACCTGATCCGTTGCTTAAGTAAAATGAGAGTTGGCTCAATTCTTTTGTTTTTAAGTGCTCAACAAAACGGCCAAAATCTAAATTAATAATGATAAGACCAAATATTTCTCCTGAGCTTTGATCATATATAGGTGTGGCTACCCTTAAAACGGCTCTGTTAGGCTGTTCAATTTTACCATGATTTTTTGCTAACTCTATTTTTGAAAAGTAGACCTGTCCGGGATCTTTGTCAATAGTTGCTTTGAAGTAGGGTCTGGTAAATTTTTGCTGTAAACGAGATGTTGGCATAACAATGCTTTGCTTATCGTTACGAACATTAACTAACTCTTGGCCATTATTGGCAACACCGATATAACGAATTTGATAATCGAACTCTTTATTAATGAGAAACTCACTGAATAATTGTTCTATTCTATTTTTCCATAATTGATAATTATGGGCATCACTTTTTTTGAGTGACTCAATCATGCCCTGAATTGGGGGAGTTCTACTCAAAAATAAAATATCAGAATTAGCTTGGCTGTAGAGTTGCTCAATGATGGGGCCTACTAGGTTACTTTCTATGGCAACCTCGTTTCTTGCTTGTTGGGTTAATAAGCGTTGTGTTTCAAAATAGAATAAAAAGCTCACCAGAGTAGAGACACTTAAAACTAAAACAAAAGCAGCAATAGGTATTTGCATGCTAATAGAATGTCGGGCATAGCCAACATCTAATAACTTACCTTGTAATGCTTGTTTATCTAGTTTTTCTTGGGCTGTTGGTTGAGTGCTACTTTGGCTTACTCCACTCATTGATGTTGCTTTTAAATCAAAAAGTAAACCCAAAAAAGCGCAGCTATAAGCAATAATCTTTAAGCTATGGGCAATATTAAAGTGATTATCAAATAGGGCGGTGGAGCCAAAGGCCATATGCAGTTGTGTGGTGATTTCGGGAATAATACTTAGTAATAAGCCATATTTTGCTATTGAGGGGAGTTGCTTATATAAGTTGATGAATAAGCTGCCCGCAAAAATAAAAAGACCCAAGGGTAGTACATCATATGGGCGAGTTATTAAGGCTTGTTGGAACATAGTTTGTGGTAAATGGCTACTATTAGCGGCAATGTGTACAGATAGATAAGCAAAACTTAAAAAACAAAGTCCAATAACTGCCAATATTTTATAATCTTTTATGCTGTGTTTTTCGGTCTCTTTATCATTCAGTTCATTTAAATCAGCTTGTTTGTTCCTAGCGTAAAGTACAAAACAAATTAGGGTGCCAATAATCATAATAGTGGCATTGAATATACGTGATAAAGCCCAAGTAAAAGGAATGAAATCAGTATTTGCAGCTTCTGCTGAAATAATTCTGGTGGCTGCTAGTGTGTGAAATGCATCAACTGAGCCAGCACAAAAAATGGCCATGCCCATTATAGGAATGGCAATGTCTCGATGAATTCGATAGTGCACCAGTGCTAAAATAAAAGTAAGCAAGGCTAATACTACGGCAGACCATTCTAATAGTGTGTGCTGAATAGCCCCAGAAAGGGCTTGGAATAGATGATTAGCCATAATAGGTTCATTGCTATTGAGTGGCGTAATAACGGAAGCGAAGCTAAAACCGAACAGATTTAATACAAAGGGTAATAGGCAGAGTGTAAGGACTAATACTAAAAAAAACTTTTTTGAACCATTTAAAAATGGCACTTGAGATGGTGGTACAGGGAAAGGTTTTATCGGTGATATTTTACTCGCTGATTTCTCTGTAGGTAATTATTCGCTATTATTAGCAATATAAGCCGACATATGAGTCTTTCCATGAACCAGTGATGTTTTAAGTGCTTATTTGATTTTTAATGATGAAATAAAATTGAAAAATACACAAAGACTTAATAAGCAGGGATACTTATAAGTTAGCACAAGCATTGGTATTCGCCATCAAAAGAGCTGCTATTTTTGAAGGCGTTATTCAGCTGGTATTTTTATTAGTGCAATTAGGTATTTTTAGCTATTTGTTTCGCTAGCTTTTTTTCTTTTCTGCGGCGTTTAAAAAATGCAGATAATAGTTGGCTGCAATCTTCCTGCATTACACCAGAATTGACCGCTATTTGATGATTTAACTGTGGGCTATTTGTTAAGTTTAAAGCACTACCCGCGGCACCTGTTTTTAGATCGGCACTAGCATAAACTAAACGCTTTATTCTACTATGTACCAATAAACCTGCGCACATGGGGCAGGGCTCAAGGGTGACATATAAAGTACAATCAAGCAGGCGGTAATTATTGAGATATGCGCCGGCTTGTCTAATGGCATTCATTTCAGCATGACTTGAAGGGTCGTTTAGCATAATCGATTGATTAAAGCCTTCAGCTATTATCTTTCCTTGATAAACAACCACAGCACCAACAGGTATTTCATCATGCTGCTCTGCTTGTTGAGCTAATTCAAAGGCTCTTTGCATAAAAATCATATCAAGCTGTTCTTGCTCATGGCTGATTTGTTCATCATTATCTTCTACATAGCTAGTTTGTGCGGACTTTAAACTAGATGAAGAGGACTCGGTCATAAAAAAATCTCCAATAAGTCATTCAAGTATCTTTGGCCTGTTTGAGTTACTAGCCAATATTCCTTATTGTCTATCACCTCACAAGCCATCAACTTTCTTTGTACCGCTACTTTAAGTAAAGGTAATATCGAGCTTATATCAAGGCCTGTACTTGATTGAAACTGTTCAATGCTAAAAGCACTGTGTAGTCTAAGTTGATTCATCATGAATTCAAAAGGGCGTTCACTTTCATCAACCTCAGATAATTGGTCTAAGTAATCACGGCTTGGATCTAAATAACCCTTAGGGTGTTTTACTTTAATCGTCCTGATAATCTTTTGTGTTTGACTATCAGTGATTTTTCCATGAGCCCCACAGCCAATGCCAAGGTAATCACCATATTGCCAATAATTCAAATTATGCTGGCATTGATAACCTGGCTTGGCGTATGCAGAAATTTCATATTGCTGATAACCAGCATCATTGAGTAACTGTACGCCTTGGTCCTGAATATCCCATAAAATATCATCAACAGGTAACTTAGGAGGCTTAGAGTGAAAAATGGTATTGGGTTCAATGGTTAACTGATACCAAGAAATATGGTTGGGGTTTAAGCTGATAGCTGTTTTTAAATCATCAAGAGCATCATCGACTGATTGATTGGGTAAACCATGCATTAAGTCTAAATTAAAACTTGTCACGCCACTTTCTGTTGCTAATTTTGCAGCCGTTTTGGCTTGACCACTATCATGAATTCGGCCAAGTTTAATTAATTTATCTGAGGAAAAACTTTGTACACCGATAGAAAGCCTATTAACACCGGCATTAAAAAAACCAATGAACTTATCGGCTTCAACAGTACCAGGATTTGCCTCTAGGGTGATCTCTATATCATTTTTATGAGTAAAACGGCTAAGTGTTTGCTTTATTATACTTTTGATTGAGTCGGCAGAAAATAAACTTGGCGTTCCGCCACCAATAAATATCGAGTGTAAAGCACGCTTTGTTAATCCAAAACGTTCAATATCAGCATCTAGGTCGGCAATTAATGCTGCCACATAATCTTGCTCAGGGATGGAACTTTTTACTGCATGGGAATTAAAATCACAATAGGGACACTTTTCCACGCACCATGGAATATGGATATAAAGCGAAAGAGGTTGGTTTTCTAAGGTATCTAACATATATAAAGGCTCAACTCACTTTAGGGTGCAATAATTGCTAGTTTTTCAACTAACTTTGCTAGTGCCTGACCACGGTGACTTAATTTATTCTTCACTTCACGTGATAATTGCGCGGAAGACATTTGTAAATCGTTTTGCCAAAAGACAGGGTCATAACCAAAGCCTTGTTCACCTTGTTTATGTCTTGAAATACTGCCTTGCCATACTCCATGACAAATAATTGGAGTTGGATCATTTTCATGTTTCATGTAAACCAATACACAGTGAAAGCGAGCTGTTCTCTGTTCATCAGGAGTATTAATTAACGCTGAGAGTAACTTGTTGGTATTATCATCATCAGTAACCTTACCTGATGTGATATCTGCTGCATACCTTGCTGAATAGACACCTGGTGCACCATTAAGAGCATCTACTTCCAGACCAGAGTCATCAGCAATTGCGGGTAAACCGGTAATTTTTGCTGCATGACGAGCTTTAATTATGGCATTCTCTACAAAGGTAGTACCTGTTTCGGCAACTTCAGGCACATCAAACTCGCTTTGCGGTACAACTTCGATCGATTGTTCAGCCAATAAATGGGCTAACTCTTTAACTTTACCTTGATTTCCAGTGGCGAGTACAACTTTAGACATGAGGGTTACCTGTGCGTGTTACGAGTTTTATTGATGGGGCTCTAATCGCGCTATTCTATCTTATACCCGTTACCATTCAAAGTGCTCGATTTCAGTGGGAATTAAAATGCCTTTAGGCTAGGAAAATAATTCCAACATAGTCACTCTATGTTTTGATTGTTTACCGCAGCATAAAGGCATTTTAAACCCATCATAGAAGCGTTTTAGCGATACCACTTCTTCGTAGCAGTGACTTAAAGGACGCTACATGGAGGTAGCTTATTAGAGAATGCAGGAGCTATTCTCCAGAATAACCATTCCTTCATCATTGCGCCTTGAATTGAAATCGCTCAATCGCCCTGAAACATGCATCTTGAATGGTGACGGGTATATATACGGGTATTTCGCTAAAAATTATCAATAAAAAAAGAGCCAGTTAAGGCTCTTTGATACTTAGCAAAAAGTGCTAAAACTTAATCAACATAAAAAATTTGTGAAAATTTCAATTGCTGCTTTTCTTTGCCATCGTTAATCATTATATTGAAATGAAGTGTTTCTTCATTGTTATAGTTAACTTGGGCAAGATAATAAATAGCATTACCTTCTTTGACTTCTTTAAAATCCAAGTCTTTAAACTGACCTAAGTTATTTTTGGCTTTACCTGAAATGCTAACGGTTTTAGCCGGAGTACCTTTTTGGCTGTTATCCAAGACTGAAATATTGATTAAACCATTGTAACGACTACGTGTAATACCATAGACTTTAGCAATTTCAGGCGTAAAAAATGTTGAGCCAATAGCCATATAATGTACATTCATCGAGCCTAATTTTTTCATGTTCTCAGCGCTAGCACTGGTCATCATAAACAAGCTAAGGCTGAGCGCGATAAATAGTTTGATGATTGAAATTTTCATGTTGTTCTCCAAAAAAATTGCAGAGGATTTGGAACTGTTCTATTCATTCTTTTATTATATACC
>Ga0209395_1001755_pt1 | contig 29883 bp, 29 predicted proteins | sample GOMGulsemesocosm_3_FD_184635 | JGI IMG/M metagenome (GOLD analysis project Ga0209395, IMG submission 184635) | Methane-oxidizing microbial communities from mesocosms in the Gulf of Mexico - GOM9D Gulf of Mexico (SPAdes) (version 2) | ecosystem: Environmental > Aquatic > Marine > Cold seeps... | reverse complement strand
CTAAAAAATGACTTTATTTGACCGTTTTGCAGCTACAGCTGAACAGGCGGTGATCTTCCAGACGCATCATGGTTAGACGGCCACCCCATACACAGGCGGTGTCGAGGGCAAAAACTTTGTCTTCATTGCTTTCGCCTTCCAGCGCGGCCCAGTGACCAAATAGAATGTTGGTGTCGCGGGTTTTGCGATGGCTGTGGGCGAACCAGGGTTTAAAACCACTGCGGACATCCTCCAGGCCGTGTTTGTGTAGCAGGTCAAGATGGCCTTCTGCATCGCACAGGCGCATGCGGGTGAAATGATTGGTGATGACGCGCAGACGCTGCCAGCCGGTCAAATCATCAGACCAGTGATCGGGCTCATCACCGTACATGTGAAACAGGAAGTCTTTGAAATTTGGGCCCTTGAGAACTGTTTCCACTTCCTGACTCAGGCTCAAGGCCTGTTCGATTGTCCACTGCGGTGCCAGCCCAGCATGTACCAGTGCATAGTGTCGTTCCGGGCAATGGTAAAGCAGCGGTTGCTGGCGCAGCCAAGTGAACAGTTCTTCGGCATCGTCTGCGTTGATCACGTCGTCGAGGGTGTCGCTGCGATGGGCGGGTTTGATGCCGTAGGCCACCGCCAGCATGTGCAGGTCATGATTGCCGAGCACAACCTTGGCGTGCTCATCGAGCCCTTTGATATAACGCAGCGTGGAAAGCGAGTCAGGACCACGATTCACTAGATCGCCTGCTATCCACAGAATGTCTTTTTGCGGGTCGAAAGATGCTTCTTTTAACAGGCAGGAAAATGCGCTGAAGCATCCCTGAATATCACCGATTGCGTAGGTAGCCATGATTTCTGGTTGTTAATGCAGGGTGTGTGGTGGAGCCAGACAAAAGGCCGGAATTTCCACATCAAACAGGTGGCCGTCTTCGCCAAGCATTTGATAACTGCCCTGCATGTGACCCACTTCCGTCGCCAGCAAGGTGCCGCTAGTGTAGGTAAAGCTGCTGTCAGGGCCAATCATCGGTTGTTCGCCAACCACGCCTTCACCGCGCACTTCGTGAACTTTGTCATCGGCATCGGTAATAATCCAGTGACGGCTCAATAGCTGCGCAGCTTGAGTGCCGCTATTGGTAATGGTAATGGTGTAGGCAAACACAAATTTATTTTCATCCGGGCTTGATTGGCTGGCAATATATTGTGTCGCTACCGTTACAAAAAGTTGGTAACGGTTATCGGATTTAATGCTCATGTGTCGTTGTTCGCGTTGATACTGGTGTCGGCGTCCTGAAGAGATAAGGTATCACTGATCGTTACAAAATTCTCTAGTGACAGATTTTCTGGGCGCAGGCCGGGATCAATGCCCAGCGCTTCCAGTTGCTCGCCGCTGATCAATTTTTTAAGATTATTACGAATGGTTTTGCGGCGCTGGTTGAAGGAGGTGGTTACCAAACTGGACAGCTGTTTATGGTCAATTGCCGGATGAGGCAACGTATCGTAGGGCGTGAGGCGTACGATGGCGGAGTCGACCTTGGGCTGTGGGTCAAAGGCGGTGGGCGGTACTTTGAAGAGCGATTCAACTTTGCAGTGATACTGCACCATGATGCTTAAACGGCCATAGGCGCTGTCGCCGGGTCCTGCGGCCATACGATCGACCACTTCCTTTTGCAGCATGAAATGCATGTCCTTAACCTGCCCGGAAAAACTCAGCAGGTGAAAGATCAACGGCGTAGAAATGTTATAGGGCAGATTGCCGACAATGCGTAGTTTATTATTGTTTTCTATCAGCTGGCTGAAATCAAACTTCAGTGCATCGCCTTGATGAATCTGTAATTCCGGATAATTAAAGAACTGGGTTTTTAATACCTGCACCAGATCGCGGTCGATTTCCACCACGTTCAAGTGGCCGTCAGTGGTGCTAAGAAGGTGTTGGGTAATGGCGCCCAGACCGGGACCAATTTCGGCGATGTTGTCGCCCACCTTGGGATTAATATTGAGCAGAATGTTGCGGATGATGTTCTGATCCTGCAAAAAGTTCTGTCCAAAGCGTTTGCGGGCCTGATGACCGGCTGGTTTTTTCATAATATGGTGTCTGCTTTTTAGCGGCTGGGGCAAAGAGGTTATTGTAACTGAACTGGTGGACCGTCGAGCTAGAAAAGGATCACAAAACAGTTTTTTGTTATTGCACCATGTCCTGCGCGTAGTTGATGGCGGTTTGCAGGCTGCCTGGATCAGCAGTACCTGTGCCGGCTAAATCGAGCGCGGTGCCGTGATCCACTGAGGTGCGGATAATCGGTAATCCTAAGGTGATATTTACGGCATTGCCAAAGCCCAGGTGTTTTAGTACCGGTAGGCCCTGATCGTGATACATGGCCAGTACAGCGTCGGCCTGTTCCAAATACTTGGGTGTAAACAGGGTGTCGGCGGGTATAGGGCCGATCAGGTTGATGCCCTCGGCGCGCAACTGCTCCAGTGTTGGCTCAATCACTTCAATTTCTTCACGACCCAGATGACCACCTTCGCCAGCGTGTGGATTAAGACCACAGACCAGAATGCGAGGATTTTCCAGGCTAAATTTGGTCAGCAAGTCAGCCTGAATAATACGAATAACACGTTTTAAAAGATCTTCGGTGATCGCTGCAGGCACTTGAGATAAAGGCAGGTGAGTCGTCGCCAGTGTGACGCGCAAGCCTTCGGTGGCTAGCATCATTACTACTTGCTCGGTGTGAGTGTAATCGGCAAGAAATTCTGTATGACCACTAAAGGCAATACCGGCATCATTGATAATGCCCTTATGAACCGGCGCGGTGACCATGGCAGCAAAGTCGCCGTCAAGGCAGCCTTGCGCGGCACGTGTCAGTGTTGCTAATACATAGCGGGCGTTATCTTGATTAAGCTGGCCAGAGACCACCGGTGCATTTAACTCAACGGGGCAGATATACAGCTCACCTTTTGGCAGCGGGGCATGGTGCTGTCCGGCGACGAATGGGTGAAGCTTGAGTGGTAGGCCCAGTTGTTTGGCTCGCTCCACTAACAACTCTGGGCAGGCAATCGCCACTAGTCCCGTATGTTGCGGCTGCTGCGCTATCTGAATGGTGATATCGGGACCGATTCCGGAGGGTTCTCCGGGGGTGATAGCGAGTAGTTTAGTGGACATGTTTTATCGTTTAAATTTTGATTTCAATGAAGGCGTCGTTACGGATTTCACGTAACCACAGTGATAATTCTTCATTGAATTTACGACGGTACAGCACTTCTCGAACCTGTTGGCGATTGGCTTCAGCGCCAATATCCTGTTGGCGATGGCCTTGAATTTCCAGGATATGCCAGCCATATTGACTTTTGAATGGCGCGCTTACAGTGTTTTCTGGTGTTTCCTGCATAACTTTAACAAAGCTTGGTACCAGGCCTGCAGTTGTGATCCAGCCTAACTCGCCACCTTTGGCACGCGAACCTGGGTCACCACTGTAAAGGCGCGCCAATTCGGCAAAATCATCACCCGATTGAATGCGGGTAAATAAGTCGTAAATTAATTCTTCGGCCTGGCGTTCAGAGCGAATTTCTGTGGTTTGGATCAGGATGTGGCGAACCAGGGTTTGGTTCTGAATAATGTTACTGCCACCGCGTTTCTCGAGTAGCTTTATTAGGTGGTAACCATTGCTGCTTGAGATAGGCTCGGCAACATCTCCAATTTCGAGACCTTTAACGACTTCGCTAAACAGCGATGGTAGTTGTGATTCATCACGCCAACCCATGCTGCCACCCTTATCTGCATTAGGCGAGGCTGAGTGCTGTTTTGATAGCTGAGTGAAGTCTGCTCCTGATAGCAGATCTTGATAAAGTGTTTGAGCCTTGCCGGCAGCCTGTTGTTGATCTGCGCTATTGCTGCTCTCTGGTTTGATCAGAATATGGCCGATATGGAATTTACTTTGCAGTAACTCCTGGCCTTCATCTGAGCTTAGGAAGCTTTGGATTTCCTGATCAGTGATTTGAATACGAGGTCCAACACTTCCCTGGCGAGCACGGGTGGTGACCAGTTCACGACGGATTTTCTCACGAGTGGTTGCGTAGTCTGAGCCTTCATCATTAATGGCTTGCTGAAATTGTTCCAGCGTCATGTTGTTTTGGGCGGCGATACGTTGGATGGCTTCGTTCAAGGAGGTGTCATCAACTCGCACGCCACCACGGTCGGCTATTTGCAGTTGCAGGCTTTCCATGATCAGGTTTTCAACCACCTGTTGGATCAGCACCTTTTTAGGAGGCATGGGCTGACTGCTGCGTTTCATGGTGCTAATAGCAGAGTCAATCGCTTGTTGCACCTGACTTTGCATGATGATGTCGTCGTTGACAATGACAGCGATGCGGTCCAATGGTTGAGACGCAGCGGCTAGCAGACCAGGTGTTAGCAACACAGTCGCGAGCAGGATAGAGAGTTGTTTGCGCAGAGAGTTAAGCATATAAATATTGCCTTGGCCTGTTAATCTTCCTGGTATCCCTGGATGCTGTCGCTAAACAGTTTTTCCATGGAGTCACCGATATTTCCAAGCCCCTTAAGCAGGAATTGAACATAAAGGGCACTTTTTTCATCAACACCATCTTTTTTAGTGATGTCGTCGTCATTGATCCAGCGGCGACCAACAACACGAACTGCCCAGCAGCAGCTTTGATATTCAACGCCGGCAAAGGCTTCGATCAAACGGTCACGGATTAAGTCGTGGTTCCAGCGTGAAATAAAGCTCCAACGATCGCTGACCGGCCAGATTGTTGAAAGATCGGTCTGTTCTATATGGTCACGACCATCATTACGAATGCGGTAGCCGATGTTGACGAGGTGCCGATTATCTCCATGGTAGCGAAGATTTAAGCTGCTTTGGTCGGTATTGTCAGAATCCCATTCAATGTCTCCCTGTATACGCCAGCCGGAGTTGAAGGCGTACATAAGTTCTGCCGCAATCGGTGAGTCAGAGGTGTTATCTGTGTTGACGGGAGCGCCGCTTAGGGTAACTTCGCGATCATCACGGTAATAAATCTGACCAATGCTGGCGCGGGCTCGTTCGAAGCCGTTGGATTCTAAAATACGGCTCGTGATACCCAGCGAAAGCTGATCGGCATCGCCGACACGATCACCGCCGACAAAGCGGTCTTCACGGAATAGCTGGTTGTAACTGAAGTCCAGGATGCTGGTGTCGAAGAGTGGGATTTCCTGTTGTCCTTTCTCTTCGGGAACGCGTAGATAAAACAGGCGAGGCTCGAAGGTTTGGGTTACGGAGTTACCAGCCCAGCTAGTATCACGCTCAAAGAATAGACCGCTGTCGAGGCTGAATACTGGCACACTTAACGAGGGTGAGTCGTTGAGACCTGTTGCGATGTCATCCAGTTGGTAGTGAGAGTAGCGATATGAAACTTTGGGCTTGATAAAGGAGTAGGGTGTTTCATACAGCCAGCTTACCGAAGGCTCAATGCGTGTACGGTGGCCGACGGCACGAGCGATTCCTGTAAGGCCACTGTTGTCGCGGTCAAAGTTGGTGTATTCGGTCATTAAACCGAATTCCAGACCGCTGGCATCATGAGGATAATTAATGTTGGCAATCAGCTGAGGCAAACGTTCGTAGTTGTCGGTGTTATCGAGTGACTGGTAACCCTGTGCTCGCGCAGTAACGTTCCAGTAAGTGCTGCTGTAGCTGGCTTGGGCCAATTGTAACAGTTGAGTTTTGCTGGTGACGCTAAGTTCGGTGCCCAGATCACTGAAGTAGTCATCATCACTAACACTGGTGTAATCAATGCGGGTATTGAAGCGGTCGAAAAGAGTACCCTGATGGTCGTAGCTACCTAGCCAGCGATCTTTGTCGTTGAATTCGTCATCGCCAGGTAAATAAGCTGCTCCTACTTCACCGTTATTATTCTCATGTAAATATCGAAATTCTGCTTCGCCCATGAAACCTCTGTCACCAATATAGCGTGGTGACAGTGTGGCGTCGTAATTAGGTGCAATATTCCAATAATAGGGAGTGGCAATATCAATACCGTCGGAGGTGCCGAAGCTGGGGGTTAGGAAGCCCGATTTTCGGCTGTCATCGAGCGGAAAGCTCATGTAAGGAAAATACAGTACCGGTATATCTTTAACATGTAGGCGAGCATGTTTGATGGTGCCAACGCCCGCTTCCTGATCAAGATTTATCTCGCTGCCCACTAGCGCCCAGGTATTGGCGCCGGGTTGGCAGTGAGTGATAGATCCCTGCTCTATGCGAACAACACCGACGGTGTCACGATAAATTTTCTTGGCGGTGCCACGCATGTGGCTTTTGTGGCTAACATACTTTGCATCGCGAATGGTGATTTCGTTGCTGTTGAGATTAACTTCGGGTGCTTCGCCGATCAGTAGTAAACCGGGTTGACGGAATTGGGTAGGCCCCATAAAGGAGGCAGTACCAGCTTCTCTGTCCAATGTGGCCTGTTCACTTTTAATTTGGCGGTTGCCTTGGCTGAGAACCACGTTGCCGGTAAGGGTGGTAATGCCGTTCTCATCGGTTTGAGATACTTCGGCAGAACCTTGAATTGGTTGAGATGCGGGGGGCAGCGCTCGTTGCTGCTGATCAACGTAGTTCGGCTCTACGTAACGGCCTGAGCAGTAGCCAGCGGTACTTTGACGTTGTTCTTCGGACAGAGACTGGCTGGGAACCCAGTCCAACTGTTCACCATCAATTTTATATTCTGCTTTGGCTTCAAGGGGAGCAATAGCAACGGATTTTTTTGGTGCGATGAACTGACTTCCCAGACCGTCAGCAGGTTCAATGCTGCCACACTGCCAACCACCTTCGGAGGTGGCTTGGCAGTGCCAACGGCCACTGGCGGTGTCTGTGGAAGCAGCCTGTAAAGTGGCACTGAACATCAGCGCAGCTAACAGGGTAAATTTGACGGGCAAACGAGAGTTGTCGGGCATGCTATCAACCGGGCTCATTATTTTTATTTGAGGGCTTAGCGGGACATTGAGCCCACAGTAAGGTGCAGATGATAAGGCATTCGACAGGCGCCGACCAGTCCGAAACGGTCTGATTGTGACGCCTGTTGTGACGCTGGAGCCAACTTCTGTGATTTATTACAGTACGCTGACGATTGCGTTGCTTAAATAGTCGATATTATGACTATTGACACCAGCGACATTAATACGGCTGTCGCTAGTCATGTAAATGCTGAATTCATCACGCAGTCGTTGCACCTGTACAGCGTTGATATCCAGAAAGGAAAACATACCGCTTTGTTGGGTGATAAAAGAAAAGTCACTACTGGCACCTTTGGCATTGAGCTGATCGAGTAGCTGGCCTCGGAGTTGGAAAATACGCTTGCGCATGGTGTCCAGTTCTCCCAGCCAGTGCTGGCGCAGAGCATCGTTTTGCAAAATACGGGCAACCACTGCTGCGCCATGCGAGGGTGGCATGGAATAAATACCGCGTACAATTCGGGCTACCTGACTGGCGCAAGCTTGAGACTGAGCAGCATTTTTTGAGATCACCAATACTGAGCCGACACGCTCGCGATAAATGCCAAAGTTTTTTGAACAGGAACTGGCAATTAGCAGTTCGGGTAATTGCTCTGCCATCAGGCGTACACCGTAGGCGTCTTCTTCAATGCCAGCACCAAAACCTTGGTAGGCGATGTCGATGAAAGGGGTGAAGCCCTTTTCGCTCGCCAACTGGGTGACTGCTTGCCATTGCTGTTGTGACAAGTCGGCACCGGATGGGTTATGGCAGCAACCGTGTAGTAGTACCAGATCGCCAGCTTTGGCTTGATTCAGTGTTTTTATCATGCTGTCGAAATTAACACCATGGCTTGCTACATCGTAATAGGGGTAGGTTTTGATTTCCAGGCCCGTATCGCTTAACAGTGGAATGTGGTTGCCCCAGGTCGGATCACTGACCCAAATGGTTGCATTGGGGTTGCCTTTTATTGCCAGTTCAGCGGCAACACGCAATGCGCCACTGCCGCCCGGTGTTTGTATTGTGGCGACACGGTTGTCGGCAAGAGCAGAGTGCTTGTCACCTAACAACAGGGATTGAATAGCGCTGGTAAATTCGGGAGCGCCTGCAGGGCCGATATAAAGTTTGGTTTGCTCCAGTTCTATAATGTCGCGTTCAGCCTGTTTGACGGATTTCAGTACCGGCGTATCGCCCAGTTCGGTTTTATAGACACCCACGCCTAGATCAATTTTGTTGGGGTTGCTGTCTTCGTGGAAGGCGACCATCAGGCCAAGGATTGGGTCGGCGGGTAACTGGGGGAGATTTTCAAACATAGTGATCTTCGTATCGTTTAGGGTGTTTGGCTGAATTTGTGTTCAAGTGAGAGTGCAGTCCTACGGTTGATGCAGGGCTTTTTATTAGTAACGGAGTTATAAAGGTTGTTGTTGCACGTCAATGAATTGAGCTTTGCGTTTGGGGGTTTCAATTTTGATGAAATTGATCATCCACTTCATAACGGCGTCGGAATCGATTGGTGCGCTCAGGGTTGTTAGCGCTTCACGGATTTTATTGGCGGTAAAATTGTCGATGTTGTAATCCGTCAGGTGACGTAAAATGTCGGGAGTGAACTCCGGGTGACCCTGAATGGTAAGGATGTTAGGGCCATGCTGCACCATAAAGTAGGGGCAGAATTGACTTTGTGCAATGACCTGACTTTTTTCCGGTAATATTGTTACCTGATCGCGATGCAGAACCAGAATATCCAGTTTCCCCAGCGATGGATTCATCCATGACTTTTGCGTTGTCAGCTCGTAAAAACCGGTGCCTAACGCCCAGCCTCGTTCACAGGGCTCAACTTTGCCGCCCAGCGCCTGACAAATCAGCTGGTGGCCAAAACAAACACCCAGCAATTTTTTCCCTGTTCGTGCGCCTTCGCGGAAAAAATCTTCCAGCGCTAAAATCCAGGGTGTTCTTTCGTAGCTGCTGCTGGTACTGCCGGTGCATAGGTAGGCATCGCAGGCGTCTAATTCAGGTAGCTCTTCATTGATGGCGTCATAAATAGTGAAAGTAAGTGAGGGATCCATGCTTTGAAAAGAAGCTATTAGCATCTCGGGAATGTCGCCATACGGTTCTTGTATGTCCTCGGGTAGTGCGCCGCATTGTAAAATTCCGATATGTGTCATGGCTGAATGCTCAAAAAAAAATAGGGTTGTATACTCGTCTAGGCGAGCAGGCTTTTAAGCGGCAAATTATAGCTCCGAGTCAGCGTTAAAGGAAACATTTTAGATTTATGGGATGAGCAGTGAAAATTAATTTATATATTGCTGTCATAAAGCCCCCGGGGCGAGGTTTTACGCATTGTGTTTGATGCCGTAAGATGTCGCCTTTGAATGTTTTTAAACAGTTTATTGAGGTTAACTTTGGATCAAAGAAAAACGGCCCTTTCTGAATGGGTTGTCGCTCAGTTGCAGCAGCTCAATCTTCATCGGGGTGGGTATGAAGCCTCTCTTGTGACCGTGTCGGGTGACGCCAGCTTTCGACGTTACTTTCGTACGGCTGCGTTATCGACAGGGCAAACGCTGATAGCTGTTGATGCCCCGGCCGATAAGGAAGATAGTCGCCCGTTTGTTGCGATTGCTCAGGCTTGGTTAGAGCATGGTGTACATGTGCCGGAGGTGCTGGCAGCGGATTTTGAGTTAGGTTTTATGCTGCTTTCGGATCTGGGTGATGAATTGTATTTGCCACAATTGGCAACACATGCTGACGTCCTGTATCAGGCAGCAATGGGCGAGTTGGTAAGAATTCAGCAATGTGCTGCGCCGCATGATTACGTTTTACCGGCCTACGATGGGGGTAAGTTAAAGCAGGAGATGCAGTTGTGTCCGGATTGGTTTTTCAATCAATTGCTTGGCTTGGAACTGAATGCTGAGGAAAAGCAGCGTCTGGATGATGTCTGTGAAAAATTGGTCGGCAGTGCTTTAGAGCAACCGCAAGTGTGTGTACATCGAGATTACCATTCTCGTAATTTAATGACGTTGGCAAGTGGTCATGTTGGGGTGTTGGATTTCCAGGATGCCGTGGTCGGGCCAGTGACCTATGATCTGGCATCGTTGCTACGAGATTGCTACATCAGCTGGTCCGATGACAATGAAGAAAAATGGCTGGGTGATTATTTGCAACTGGCTCTGATGAATAACCTTTGGCCGCAAAATGGTGTGCCATCCTATGAAACCTTTAAACGCTGGTTTGACTGGATGGGGCTGCAGCGCCATATCAAATGTGTTGGTATTTTTTCGCGATTATATCTGCGGGATGGTAAGGCTGGTTATTTGCAGGATATTCCGCGCACTTTTGCTTACTTAAAAAAGGTTTGCGAGCAATATCCCGAGTTTGCTGAATTTAATGGCTGGTTGGATAGAGTCGTCGTGCCAGCCATGGATGATTGTAAATATTTAGCTGCGAATGCTGAGGCCGTCTGAACAATGAAAGCGATGATCCTTTGCGCTGGTCGCGGTGAGCGTATGCGGCCGTTGACAGACAGCACCCCGAAGCCACTATTACTCGTAGCAGGTAAGCCGTTAGTTCAGTATCACATTGAAAAGCTCGTGCAGGCGGGTGTTACAGAGATAGTGATTAATCACGCCTGGTTGGGTGAGCAGATTGAAGATACATTGGGAGATGGCCGCCGGTGGGACGTTAATATCCGCTATTCTGCCGAGAGCGAAGCGCTGGAAACTGCGGGCGGTATTATCAAAGCGTTGTCGTTATTGGGTGACGAGCCGTTTATTGTTGTGAACGGCGATGTCTGGAGTGATTACCCTTTTGAGCGCCTGTTAAAATTGGCGCCTGAAAAGGCGCATTTAATCTTGGTGAAAAACCCTGAGCACAACAAACAAGGTGATTTTTCATTAGCAAAAGATGGGCTGCTGACAGAGGAAGGAAATGAAAAATTTACCTTTTCGGGTGTCAGCGTGATGAATCCAGTGTTATTTTTCGAACTGAAGAGCGCGATAATACCGCTGGCGCCGCTATTGCGCCAAGCGATAGCTCAGCAGCAAGTGAGTGGTGAGTTGTATCAAGGTGAGTGGGTTGATGTTGGTACGCCGGAGCGTTTGGCGAAGCTGGACCAGTCAGTTCGAACAAATGGTCCGTAAAGAATTGAAGGAGCTTGATAGTAAATGATATTTGGTAAATTGCTGGGTGGTATGTTTGGCTACGGCTGGGGCGGTATTCTGGGGGCGATCATTGGTATTGTGATTGGGCACCAGTTTGATAAAGCGCTGTCTCGGACTATGTCTGGTGCTTCAGCGGGAAATCAAGCGCAGATTCAGCAAGCCTTTTTCCGGATGACATTTTTAACCATGGGAAAGTTGGCTAAAGCTGATGGTCAGGTTTCCAGGGATGAGATTGAATGGGCTGAATTTGTCATGTCCCGTATGAATCTGACGGCTGATATGCGTCGTCAGGCCATGGACTTATTCTCGGAAGGGAAAAATGACAGTTTTGATCTTGATGGCGAGCTGGCTGGTTTTCGGCAGGTGGTGGGGCGTCATGCCACGGTTGTGCAGATGTTTTTGGAAATCCAGATTCAGGCTGCCTACGCCGATGGGTCGGTAAGTCAGTCTGAAAATGTTCTGCTGCGCCATATTTGCGCGCAGATGGGTATTTCCGATGTGCGCTTTGAAATGATTCATCAGCGCATTAAAGCCGAGCGTGCTTTTGCCGGTCAAGGTGGATTCCATCAGCAGGGTGCTGGCCAGCCGCAGTATACGCCTGCCGATAAATTGAAAGAGGCCTACAAGGTGATTGGCGTTGAAGAAAGCGCCAGCGACGCGGTGATGAAAAAGGCCTATCGCCGACTGATGAGTCAGCATCACCCGGATAAACTCGTAGCCAAAGGTTTGCCCGAAGAAATGATGCGTATTGCTAAGGAAAAGACGCAGGAAATTCAGGCGGCGTATGATCTGATTAAACAGCATCGTAAGGGCTAAAGCGGCAATAAAAGAACCCTGTCATTTCGGCCAGAGGGAGAAATCTTGGTGTTACTCAAGAAAAAGATTCCTCACACAGCCCAGGCTGCCTTCTCTTGCTTCGCAATTCACCTTGTGCGTTTGGAATGACAAAACCTTGGGCAGCCTTATAAATCGGACGTGTCAAAAACACTGCCAGTGTGTAGAATACCGGCCTCTATTTACGTAAATAAATACAAGATTCCCCATGACAAATTATTTGATTGCACCTTCTATTTTAGCCGCCAACTTTGCCCGTTTGGGTGAAGAGGTCGATAACGTACTCGCAGCGGGCGCGGATATCGTGCATTTTGATGTCATGGATAACCATTATGTGCCGAACCTGACCATCGGTCCGATGGTCTGTAAAGCCCTGCGTCAGCATGGTGTGACCGCGCCGATTGATGCTCATTTAATGGTGTCGCCAGTGGATCGTATGATCGGTGAGTTTGCCGAAGCTGGTGCCACTTATATTACTTTCCATCCTGAAGCTTCTGATCATATTGGTCGTTCCATACAGCTGATTAAAGCTGCTGGCTGTAAGGCGGGTTTAGTGTTCAACCCAGCTACGCCGTTAAGCTATCTTGATTACGTGATGGACGATATGGACATGATCCTGCTGATGTCGGTAAATCCGGGTTTTGGCGGGCAGAAATTTATACCCAATACATTTAATAAAATTCGCGATTTGCGTCAGCGTATTACTGACAGTGGTCGCGACATTCGCCTTGAAGTGGATGGTGGCATCGGCATCAATAATATCGCCGAAGTAGCCGCCGCCGGTGCTGACACCTTTGTCGCCGGCTCAGCCATTTTTGGCAGTGATGATTATGCCCGTACCATTGTAGAAATGCGTACGGAATTGTCGAAGGTTAATTAATGAGTCCCGAACGTTTTGTTGAATTAGCCGCTCAGGGTTATAACCGTATTCCTGTTAGCCGTCGTGTGCTGGCGGATATGGATACCCCATTGAGCGCTTATCTTAAATTGGCCGATGGCCCCTATTCCTATCTGTTCGAGTCGGTGCAGGGTGGCGAAAAATGGGGTCGTTATTCGATCATTGGTTTACCTAGCCGCACGGTGCTTAAAGTCCACGGCTATCAGGTAATACTGGAAACCGATGGCGAAGTGGTTGAGTCGCTTGAGCACGAAGATCCGCTGGAGTTTGTGAAAGAGTTTCAAGCACGTTTCAATGTTGCTGAAACCGAAGGAGAGCCGCGTTTTAACGGTGGCCTGGTCGGCTATTTTGGTTACGATACGGTGCGTTACATTGAGCCACGCCTGCGTGATTCGGTGCCACCTGATACGGTAGGTAATCCTGATATTCTGTTAATGGTGTCCGATGAAGTGCTGGTGTTTGATAACCTGGCTGGTACCTTGACCCTGACGGTACACGTCGATCCTGCTGAAGGAGATGCTTACAGCGACGCGCAAAACCGTCTTGATGAATTGGTGGCGAAGTTACCATTGCCGACGCCCAAGCTGGCGGATATTGATCTGAGTGTGGCGCAGCAAGCTGCCGATGAGTTGAAGATCAGCGAAGCTGATTTCAAATCTGGTTTCACACAGGCTGAATTTGAAGCAAGTGTTGAGAAAGTTAAGGAATACGTTCTGGCTGGTGATGTGATGCAGGTGGTGCCGTCACAGCGTATGACCATTCCTTTTGAAGCCGAGCCGATTAATTTATACCGAGCCCTACGTAACCTGAACCCATCGCCCTATATGTATTTCCTTAATCTGGGGGATTTCCACATTGTCGGTTCCTCACCGGAGATTCTGGCGCGTGTTGAAGAGGGTGAAGTCACGGTGCGTCCGATTGCTGGTACTCGCCGTCGAGGTTATAGCGACGAAGAAGATAAGGCACTCGAAGAAGAACTATTGGCCGACCCCAAAGAAATTGCCGAGCATTTGATGTTGATTGATCTGGGCCGTAACGATGCCGGACGAGTATCCGAAATTGGTACGGTGCGTGTGACCGATCAGATGGTTGTCGAAAAATACTCTCATGTGATGCACATTGTTTCCAATGTGATGGGCGACCTGAAAGAGGGTTTGTCTTCCATTGATGTGTTACGCGCGGCATTGCCTGCGGGTACGTTGAGTGGCGCACCAAAAATTCGCGCCATGGAAATTATCGACGAGTTGGAGCCCGTTAAGCGCGGTGTTTATGGCGGTGCGGTGGGTTATATTTCCTGGGCTGACAATATGGATACGGCGATTGCTATTCGCACCGCCGTTATTAAAGATAAAAAGCTGTATATCCAGGCGGGCGCCGGTATTGTTGCCGACTCTGTACCCAAGCTGGAGTGGAAAGAAACTATGAACAAAGCGCGTGCCATGTTCCGCGCTGTTGCAATGGCCTATAAGGCTTAGAGCGGGCGTAACTTATGTTATTGATGATCGACAATTACGATTCCTTTACCTACAACGTGGTGCAGTATTTCGGCGAGTTGGGTGCTGATGTGCGTGTGTATCGGAACGATGAAATTACGCTGGACGAAATCAAGGCGCTGGACCCGGATCATATCGTGATCTCGCCGGGCCCCTGTACGCCCAATGAAGCGGGTGTTTCGGTGGAAGTACTCAAACAGTTTGCTGGTGTTAAGCCGCTGTTTGGGATTTGCCTTGGTCATCAGGCTATCGCGCAGGCCTTTGGTGGTTACGTGATTCGTGCCAAGGAAGTGATGCACGGTAAAACCTCTATGATTCATCACAACAGCCAGGGTGTGTTTAAGGATTTGCCTAACCCCTTTGAAGCGACGCGTTATCATTCGCTGGTGATTGATAAAAATCGCCTGCCGGATTGTCTGGAAATGACTTCCTGGACCGAAGATGCTGACGGCAACATCGATGAAATTATGGGCGTACGCCACCGCGATTATGTGATTGAAGGTGTGCAGTATCACCCGGAATCTATTTTGACTGAGCATGGTCATGCGCAGCTGAAGAACTTTCTGGATATGAGTATTTAACTGTCATGAATATGCAGCAAGCCATTGCGGCGGTTATCGATAAACGTGATTTAAACACCGATGAAATGGCGTCAGTTATGCGCTTGATCATGACCGGTGAAGCGACACAGGCACAGATTGGTGGTTTTTTGATTGGTCTGCGTATCAAGGGCGAAACCGTTGATGAAATTACTGGCGCTGCCCAGGTCATGCGTGATCTGGTGAAACGCGTTGATATCAGTGGCCCAAATTTAGTTGATACTTGTGGAACAGGTGGCGACGGCGCCAGCATTTTTAATGTGTCCACCGCCGGTGCCTTTGTTGTTGCCGCAGCGCAAGGCCAAGTGGCTAAGCATGGTAATCGCTCTATCTCTAGCAAAAGCGGTAGTGCCGATGTGCTGGAAGCGGCGGGTATTAATCTTGATTTGACGCCTGAACAGGTGGCCGGCTGCATTGAAGAAGTTGGTTTGGGCTTTATGTTTGCGCCAGCGCATCACAGCGCCATGAAACATGCCATTGGCCCGCGCAAGGAAATGGGCGTGCGCACTATTTTTAATGTGTTAGGCCCGCTGACTAATCCCGCGTTGGTGAAAAACCAGGTGCTGGGTGTGTTCTCAAAAGATTTGGTTCGCCCGATGGCTGAAGTGCTTCGGCGTTTGGGTTCTGACCATGTGTTGGTGGTGCATTCCGCGGATGGGCTGGACGAAATCAGTGTTGCCGACGAAAGCTATGTGGCTGAACTTAAGGGTGGTGAAATTCACGAGTACACCGTGAGCCCCGAAGAGTTTGGTCTTGAGCGTACCTCGTTGGAGACCCTAACGGCAGCCGATGCTGACGCTAGTTTGGAGATTATTAAGCAGGCCTTCAAAACAGGTGTAGGCCCAGCGGCTGATATAATTGCTCTCAATGCGGGTGCCGCATTGTATGCATCCAACATTGCCGATACGTTGAAAGAAGGTGTGTTGCTGGCACAGGACGCAATTGATAGTGGTCTGGCGCGTGAAAAGATGACTGAGCTGGCAAGCCACACGCGTTGTTTAGCGCTAAAGAATACTTGAAACCGGATTAAGAATGACAAACCGCCTCCCTACCGTATTAGAAAAAATCCTCAGCCGAAAAGCCGAGGAAGTAGCAGAACGTAAAACCCTGCGATCTCAATCTGATCTAGAGCTGATCTTACCTGCTGTCGATGCACCACGTGGTTTTGCTAATGCCATGCAGGTTGCTGTTGCAGCGGGTCGCTCAGCTGTGATTGCCGAAGTAAAAAAGGCCTCTCCAAGCAAAGGCGTGATTCGTGAAGATTTTGATCCTGCGCAGATTGCTCGGAGTTATGAATTAGGTGGTGCTTGCTGTCTGTCGGTGCTGACCGATATTGATTTCTTCCAGGGCAGTGATGCCTATATGCAACAGGCCCGCGCGGCCTGTTCTTTGCCGGTTATCCGTAAGGATTTTATGATCGACCCTTATCAGGTGGTTGAGGCCAGAGCATTGGGTGCTGACTGCATCCTGTTGATTGTTGCCGCACTGGATGATGCTTTGATGCATGAGCTGGCGGCTACTGCAAAGGCAGTGGGTCTGGATGTATTAGTGGAAGTGCACGATGCCGCTGAGCTGGAACGTGCGCTGACACTGGATACGCCGCTGGTAGGCGTTAATAATCGTAACCTGCACAATTTTGAAACCTCCTTGCAAACTACGATTGACCTATTGGATCGTATCCCTGATGATCGTTTGGTAGTGACTGAAAGTGGTATTCATCTGCCTGAAGATGTTTCGCTGATGAAGCAGAATGATGTTCATGCCTTTTTAGTCGGTGAAACTTTTATGCGTGCGGATGAGCCGGGCAAAAAATTGGCAGAACTGTTTTTCTAGGAATTAAATTTTTATTGTAGTGTTGGAGTTTTTTCAGGGACGTACTCATCTGTTTTTTTTGAGAGAAAGACATGACCATTCGTTACGATATTGATCTGAAAAAAAATGTGATTTTTATGGGTGCCTATGGTGCCATCAGTGTGCAAGATCTTGCAGCCTCAATCGCTGAAATCGAATCACAGCCAGGTGTGCGGGGGAAAATGACCTTGGTACTTGACCTGCGCGAAATTAAGCGTGCTTTTATTGTACGAGAGATGGATCGTTTAATTGATTTGTTAGCCAGCGAAGCCGAACGTTTTGTCAGCAAATACGCCTTTATTGTTTCTCTTGATACCATGCACGGTGTGGGACGTCGCTTTGCCCTCAAGGCAGCCCGTAAAAAATTGCGCTTGGAAGTGTTTAATGACTATACCGACGCTGTGAACTGGCTAAAAGTGGCTGCTTAATGAGCGCTTCTGAAGCCGGGCTGGTGCTTTATTACGCTTACGGCTCAAATCTTCATCCCAAGCGTCTTGGTGCTCGCATTCCTACCAGTCAGTTACTCGGTGTGGCTGAGCTTACTGGTTACCAGTTGTTGTTTCATAAGCGTGGCGCCGACTTATCTGCTAAATGCAATGCGCTCTATTCCGGGGACCCTGCACATCAACTACTGGGCGCGCTGTTCAGTATGTCTGCTGATGAAAAACCGATTCTGGATGAAATTGAAGGCGCTGGTTATGTGGTGTCTGAAGTTGTCGTCCAGCATAAGGGGGAAGGGCGTCAGGCTTTTATGTATGTTGCCGAACAGGAGTACATTGATCACGCGTTAGCGCCTTATCAATGGTACAAAGATTTTGTCTGTCTCGGCGCTCAATTTTTGAGTTTTCCAGATCATTATGTTCGTGAATTGATTGATGTTGGGGCAGTTGATGATCCTAATGCTGAGCGACGTGCGTGTAACGAAAAAGTGTTGAAATTAATGCGCTAAATAGCGTGTTTCTTTACCCCTTTTTATCTTATGTAACATTATTTGATTGAACCTCCAGACTGGTTGTTTCCTCTAAGCTCCATCTTTAGCTGTTGGAGATTCTCATGCTTGAAGGCTCGGCCGTCATTATTAGTCTGTACCGTTGGGCTGGCGCCTGGGGGCCTTTTAAAGTAATAATTCCTTGTGGTGAGTGCTCACTGATACGTGATGTCATTGCCGATACCATGGCCCACGAGTTAGCTGGAATCCCTGTTGAATTGCAAACCTATGATTGGTTGAGCCGTTGGTGGGAACCGTTGAGAAAAGGTGGTTGGCATGCGCCCATCGTAATGGTGGAGGGGCGAGTTATAAGTCAGGGGGCTGCTTTAAATCGTGGGTTACTTATTCAAGCCGTGATTGAGGCTCATGCGAAAAACTTTGTAGCCAAAGGGAATCTACTCTTTGGCAAACAAAGCTGTCCTCATTGTCAGCGGGCCAAAGGCTATCTTGAGCAGTCGGGTATTGATTATCAGTATTTTGATGTAGTCAGCGAGCCACGTGCGCTTTATGAAATGCTGGCGCGTGTAAAACCACGGATCAGCGCTAAAACGCCAGTTACGGTGCCTCAAATCTGGCTGGAAGGTGCATATATTGGTGGCGCGGATGAGTTAAGCGAGCGACTACGTTGTACAGTAGAACCTAACCCTGAACGTGGGCAGTGCTCGCTTTCAGCTTCTCGCTGAACGGTTATTCGAGGAGGTCACTGTCTCGACGGCCTCGGCTTTCGCGTCGGTCAGGTAATATAGCCGAGAGTCTGGGGGTTGTTCTTCGATCAGGCTTTTTGCGGCGTAGAGAAATACGACGTTCTTCGATACCGTCAGGCGGTCCAATTTTTATTTTGATCTGGGCTTCTCCGCCAGCCCGATCAATAGCATCAACGTAAGCTTGTGCCGTGCTTTTATTGATACCTTCCTTAATAACTACGGTACGTCCGGAAAACATCCGGTTAATTTTTTGGACATGCTCCTGGTTGCTTGGATCCAATTTGAATAGTCCAGCCATATTGGCTTTGACGTCTTCTCGGTCCCATCCCTGCTTTACTTGCCCACGAAAAGTGATGTGAAATGTATTCATATTCATAGCGTCACTCTGTGATTACTACTCCATTTTTTGATAAAACCATCGTGCAAGATTAACTAAAAGGGATTTAAATTACCACTGACAGCGTTATATTGGCGGGGTGAGTAATGGTCATTTTGCTGTGAATTCAGTTATACTGCTGCACTTTTAAGTGGCCCGTTCGGCGAATAAATGAGCGGACAAAAATGAACGACAGAGCTCCTATTTAATGAATATAAAGCACTTTTTAGTCGAGCAGGTTAAGGCTGCTATGTTGGCGGCAGGCTTGCCGTCGGACAGTGAACCGTTGATCACGCAAAGCACGCGTCCGGAATTTGGCCATTACCAGGCTAATGGTGCGTTGCCCGCCGCTAAAAAGATGAAGACAAACCCACGCGAGTTGGCTAACCAAGTGGTTGCAGAGCTGGCTCTTGAGGGTGTTGCCGATAAGATTGAAATTGCAGGTCCTGGTTTCATTAATATCCATCTTTCACCCGACTATCTGGCAGGTCTGTGTGTGGATGCACTTGCTGACGAACAATTGAATGTGCGCTCTGGGCGCGAATCACAAACAGTTGTGGTGGATTACTCCGGCCCTAACCTGGCTAAAGAAATGCATGTGGGTCACCTGCGTAGCACCATCATTGGTGATGCGGTGGTGCGCGTGTTAGAGTTTTCTGGTGATCAGGTTATTCGGCAGAACCATATGGGTGACTGGGGTACCCAGTTTGGTATGTTGATTGCTGAGTTAGAAGGCCAGTTAAAGAGCGACTCTGATGCAGATTTGGCATTGTCGGATCTGGAAACCTTTTATCAGCAGTCCAAAAAACACTTTGATGATAACGCCGATTTTGCCGCTAAAGCGCGTGACTATGTGGTGAAATTGCAATCAGGTGATGAAGGCTGCAAAGCGTTGTGGCAAAAGTTTATTGATGTCTCGGTGGCGCACAGTGACGAGATTTATAAAACACTGAATGTGTCGCTCAAACACGAACACATTCGTCCTGAAAGCGCCTATAACGATGATTTAGCGCCAATGGTTGCTGAGTTACAGGCCAAGGAGCTGGCCGTGACCAGTGATGGGGCGCAGGTTGTGTTCCTTCATGAACTGGCCAATAAAGACGGTGAACCGTCGGTTGCGATTGTACAAAAATCCGATGGAGGCTTCCTTTATGCGACGTCTGACTTGGCTGCGTTGCGTTACCGGCAGGATGAGTTGAATGCTGGTCGTATTTTGTACTTTGTTGATGCACGTCAGGCCCTACATCTGCAACAGGTGTTTACTATTGCCCGCAAAGCTGAATTCGTAAAAGCGGATACTGACTTGGAGCATTTAGCCTTTGGCACCATGATGGGTCAAGATGGTAAACCCTTTAAAACCCGTACCGGCGGGACTGTAAAATTAGCGGCTTTACTTGAAGAGGCTGTTGACAGAGCCGCTCAGCTGATCGCTGAAAAAGACCCTGATTTGGATGCCGAATCGCGTCAGGAGGTGGCGCGAAAAGTCGGCATTGGCGCGGTAAAATATGCTGATTTATCAAAAAACCGTACCAGTGATTATATTTTTAATTGGGATAGCATGCTCAGCTTTGAGGGTAATACTGCGCCGTACCTACAGTATGCCTATAGCCGTATTCAAAGTATTTTTCGCAAAGCCGAAGTGGAACCGCAAAATATTCAGGCTGCGCTGCAACTGGAGCAAGCTAACGAGTGTTCACTGGCGTTGAAGTTGGTACAGTTCTCCGAAGTAGTAGAACAGGTAGCCAGTGAGTGTATGCCGAATGCGTTGTGTGCTTACCTATACGAGTTGGCCAGTGAATACATGAGTTTTTATGAAGCCTGTCCGATTCTTAAAGAGGGTATAGCGACTGAAGCTCGGGATAGCCGTTTACAGCTGTGCCAGTTGGTAGCTCGTACATTGGCGACTGGGCTGGATTTGTTAGGCATTGAAGTAATGGAGCGCATGTAGCGCGTCTAAAAAATTAAAGGATAGGCTGTACCGGCTTGTCTTGAATTATGAAAGTTAGTCAGCGGTTTGATTTTTGAAATGAGGTAGTTATGGCTAAGCAAGAAAAATCCTTACACATGACCGTTTTAATGACACCGGATATGGGTAATTTTGCCGGTAATGTGCATGGTGGGTCGATTCTTAAGCTGCTAGATCAGGTGGCCTATGCCTGTGCTGCACGTTATTGTCGTCATTATGTAGTGACTCTGTCTATTGATCACGTAATGTTCAATAAGCCGATCAAAGTGGGGGAACTGGTGTCTTTTCGCGCCAATATTAACTACGTAGGCACGTCATCAATGGAAGTGGGCGTAAAGGTGATTGCTGAAGATCTGGAAAACAACACTAAAACCCATACCAACTCCTGCTATATCACGATGATCTGCGTGGATAAAGACCATAAGCCTACCAAAGCGCCTGAGTTGGTGATCGAAACAGAATTTGAGCGTCAGTTGTGCGAGGCCGCTAAAATGCGACGTGAATTACGCCAGGAAGCTGCGCGACGTAATGCTGAAATTACCGCCGGTATTGCGGACTACAATACGGATGTAAATAACTAAGCTTATATTGGTCCTCGTTTATTAAGCCGCCTTTAGAGCGGCTTTTTTGTGTCTTTTGTATGTGGCGGTGCGATTAAACGGGAGCTTGTAGCTTGTCACATATATAAGCTCCGATTGGAATGGACGATGTGGCTGCAGGTGATGGTGCATTGCAGACGTGCAGGCTGCGAGCGGTTTGTTTGAAAAGGAAGTCGTGTACCAAGGTCCCATCGTTCAATACGGCCTGGGCGCGGATGCCCGCCGGGTGTGGAAGTAGATTACCAAGTTGTAATTGCGGGCAGTATTTTTGTACCAGCTTCAGGTAGGCTGGTTTATAGAACGAATTCTTAATTTCGTTGAGCCCGGGTTTGAGGTTTTGGGACAATAGCCGCCAGAAACCTGGGAAGCTTAAAATTTGAGAGGTATCTTTGCCGCTAAAGCTGAATTTTTTATAACCTTCACGATGCAAGCCCAGTACCGCGTTTGGCCCCACCGTTATACCGCCGTCAATGGTGCGTGTCAGATGTACGCCAAGAAAGGGTAGTTCTGGATCGGGTATTGGGTAAATTTGATGTTGAATCAGGTCATTTAGCTCGTTGGGTAAACGATAGTATTCACCGCGAAAGGGAAGGATCTGGAAGTCTGCGTTCAGGCCGATCATTTCAACCATTCTATCGGCCATAAGCCCGGCGCAAACAATGAGCTGTTTACCGTGAAATTCATCCTGAGCTGTTTGAAGCCTTATTTCTTTGCTGGATTCTTCGATAGCCATAACGTGGCTATTGAGACGGATTTCTCCTCCCATAGATTGAAAACAGCGAGCCATGTGTTGGCTGACTAGTTTGTAATCTACCATGCCGGTGTTTGGGATACAGATAGCGCCGAGACCACTGATGTTCGGTTCGTGTTGGTTAAGCTCAGCGATAGTCAGCCATTTAACGGCGACTTGGTTTTCGGCACAGCGGGCATAAAGTGCCTGCATACGTTGATATTCAAGTTGATCAGTGGCGACCAACAGCTTGCCGGTTTGTTGGTAGGGAATGCTTTGCAGTTGACAGAAATCTCGCATGGCAAGAGCACCTTCTTGGCAGAAACGTGCTTTCAAGCTTTGTGGGTGGTAATACAACCCTGCGTGGATAACGCCGCTGTTGTGGCCGCTTTGATGAGTGGCGAGCTGAGGCTCTTTTTCGAGCACTAGAATGCGGCTGTCCGGATAGCGTTGTTGAAGTTGCCAGGCCGCCGAAAGGCCAATAATGCCGCCGCCAATAATTAGGTAATCATATTGCATACTTTGTATTTTAGGCGATAGCAGCGACTTTGTGATATAGGAATTTTAACGTGGTTCTATTCAAAGACATAACGGCCAGGTGCGGGCGCTAGTTTTGGGTGTTGATCATTTCCTAATTGGCGAGGTGGAGGGTGCTTTTCTCCCGAACGAGCTGCTAGCCAGTTATTCCAGTGTGGCCACCAGGAACCGCTGTGTTGGGTGGCTTCGCTGAGCCAATCATCACTATTATCGGTGATGTCTGTATGGGTGTAATAAGAGGTTTCAGTTGAGCCTATGGGGCATACCAAGCTACGGCTATGGCCTCGGTTGACCAGGACGAACTCGCGATTGCCACCTAGAGCTAGGCAGCTTTGATAACTGGATTCCCATGGAGTGATGTGATCACAGGAACCGGCTAAGGTGTAGGTGTCGCATTGCAAATTTTTCAGGTCTAGAGGTATGCCGCAAAAAGATAGCTTGTTTGTTTCAAGTAGCGGGTTGTCATTGGTCATGGACAGAAAATCGCAGTACAGGCCCGCAGTTGTGCGCAGAGTGTCATTATTCCAGTAAAATAAGTCGTCTTCGGCACTGGCTTCGCCATGATAGTAATTACTTACCAGCGGATTCCACAACAGGTGATTTGGGCATAACCAGGCGAAATTTCCTGCTAGCTTTTTAGCGTCGGCCACATCGTGTAACTGGGCGAGGGTTTTGGCGGCTTTAATTAAGCTATCGTCCAGATGTGGACCTACCTGTGCCCCCAGATAGGTTTGTAAACTAGTGATTGCCAGTGTGGCACTGTTGACTGGGTTTGTTGAGCCGGAAGCATCACTACTGTGTGCTAACAGACTACTGGCGATCGCGGTAAGCATGCCGCCGGCGGCAAAACCCATTAGGTTAATCGAAGCTTGGCCAGTAAGAAAAGTGAGTTCATGGATGCTGTTGATGGTTTCGTTGATATAACATTCCAGGTCCCAGTGTTTGTGGGCAATGAGCGGGTTGCGCCAGCTTAGCGTGTAAACCTGAAACCCCTGACGGAGTAAATAATGTACGAGACTGTTCTGTTCGTGTAAATCGCACAAATAAAATCGGTTTACCGGCGACGGCACAATTAGCAGGGGAGTGCGAAACACCTCGGTAGTCAGGGGCGTGTACTGGATTAACTCCAACATTTTGGAACGGTGTATGACGGCGCCGGGGGTGGCTGCGATATGCTTGCCAGCCTTGAACTGTTTTCGGGTGTTTTGATGTGCTGGCAGGGTGTGGGTCAGCAGATCGTGAGTCATCCGGTGCAGGTCGTGAATTAAGCTGGCACCTCGGCTCTCGTAGATGTGTTGTAACGGACTGTTGCCAGGGATAGTCTCTGGGGCCAGCATTTGAGTGAGTTGTCGCACTGCGTCCTGTAAGAGTTTTCGTTGATAGTCGTTAAGGGCAATCTCCGTGATCTGTTCTTTGAGGTTGTTGCTCCAGATTAGATAAGCCTGCATGGAGGCACGATAGATGGCATTTCGACGCCATATAGGGTCTTTAAATCGATGATCGGTGCGTGGTGCTTGAAGGTCTGATTGGCCGCTGATGATGCGAATTGATTCTTCGTCGCAGGCAATGAACTGCGGCGTAAAGATGAGCGGTAGGGAGACCCCCGATCGGGCCAGCTCAAAACACATGGAGCGGCTGTCCGCGAGGCGTTTTCCTAATTTTTCGTGGTTACTTGGCATTGGTTTACTTTCCCTTGAAACCGCTGTTGCACCGTTTCTTAGAGGTAACCTCTTGAAAAGTGGAGGATAAAATCAGCTCTGAGCCTAAATAAATATCAATATTCGGGCGAATAGTCAAATGAGCGTCCATTGCTTATTTGAGACTTTCTTGGCTGCTTGAGTTACAGCATGACGCTGATGCTCTCGTCAATGTTGTCGTTGCGATAGAAGTTGATAAGGCGTTCGCATAACGAATTTGAAATAGGTTGTCCCTTGCGGGCTAATAGCATGCCGTTGTGGGTATAAATATCCTGCGCTAATGTCATGCCTTCAGCAAGCGAGGCGACACGTACCTCCTTGAGCTGTTGTTCAGGCTTGGCATTGACGATGATGGGCAATGTTTCAAGTATGGCTGGATCGTAAATATGGGCATGACTTTGCATTTTTGACAGTGCGAGTTCCGGCTCCAGATTGCCGTTTTCAAAGTTGTGGAAGTCCAGAATAACTTTTAAGAGCCGAGCGCCAAGTGGGATTTTATCTCCTTTGAGTCTGTCCAGTGGTTGTTCGCTGCCGTCGTAATTGTTGGCTTGATATCGAATACTGGCGGAAATTTCTTCCATACGGGGGATTTTGCCGATTAAATCCGCCGCTATTCGTGAGTGCTGGTTAAATTGACTGCTTTCCTCGCTTGAAAGTGTTAACCCAGACGCTGATTTTTCAATCAGTTCAGTGGGCAATGCGACATAACCTAATTGGCAAAGCATGGCCGTAGTTTCTAACGCCCAGACGTTCTTCAGCTGCAACAATGTTGCACAGCTTTTCATTAGTTCCTTTATGCGAGTTGTGTGGCCAAAAACTTCAGGATTGGCGAGCTGCAGGATTTCTAAAAGTGCTTCAATACTGCCCTTGAGTGTATTTTCCAGCAGGTCTTTTTCTGCGGTGATCAACTGGTGTTGCTTAAGCGCTAAGTTCAGAGTGTTAGCCATGGGTTCGGCTGGGCAGGGCTTGTTTAAAAAACGGAATACATCGCCCAAGTTTACAGCATCAATTGCCGTTTTCTGGTCGGCATTACCGGTTAGCATGACACGCACAGTATCAGGGTATTTTTCTTTAACTGCTGAGAGCAGTTGCAGGCCATCCATTTCAGGCATACGCATATCTGAAACAATGACAGCAAAGGGGCCTTCGGAAGCCATCAGTTGCAAGGCTTCGGCTCCACTGTTGGCGGTGACCATTGAGAACTGACGACGTAGGGTTCTGCTGTAAGCAGTGAGGATGTTAGGTTCGTCATCGACCAGAATTATTTTTTCATTCATTTGGTTTTGATTCCTGAGAACAAAGGGTTTCAAGGGCGAGTTTTTTCCAGTCATCAATATGGTCAGCAATGTCCAATTGCTGTAGATAGCCCATATCCAGAGTTGTTTCCAACTGATCGCTAATCTCTCCATTTGCCAGGTTGCTCACCAGCGCGCTGGCAATGTGGGTGATAGTCAGTGCGGAGAGCTCTCTTGGGTTATGTTTTGAGGGTTTGATGTAGAACAATACCGCTTCAATCAGTGGGTTGGGTAGCCCCCAAATACCAAGTAAGTAGGCACCAGCCTCAGCATGGGTGATACCTGTCTGTTCCCGCTCCCACTGCCAGTGGGGCTCGGAGGCATCGTTTTGATAGGAGAGCTTCAAGTGGGATGCCAAAATTAATTTGCCGCATTGGTGCAGCATGCCGCACATCATCGCTAAGTCGCATTGTTTTTTGGGAAGTTCTTCAAACGTAGCAATTTCCCGAGCCACAATGGCAACTTGTTGGGAAAAGTTCGTGAGTTGTTCAAGGTCCAGAGTATTTCCTGCATCGGAGAAGGCATTGAAAACGGCGTTGCTCAATACCAGGCTTTTGAGAATATCCAGTCCCAGAATGGTTGCGGCTTCAGAGGGTGAGGCAACGTGGCGGCTTAAGCCAAAGAACGCAGAGTTCACAAGTTGCAAAATCTTTGCCGTCATGGCGACATCACAGGAAATAATATTGCCAATATTTTCTAGTGAGCCCTCGGGAGAGGCAGCTTCATTCAGTATCTTTTGATAGAGATCTGGCAGGCTGGGCAGGGAACTAGCGCCAGAGAGTGTTGTTCTGAGGTGTCCGTGAGTTAACGCTGATTGTAGAGCGAGTGCTGCTCCTAGTTTGGTAACCAGGGCTTCAGCGGCAATGGGCTTGGCTAAAAATTGATGAGCAATTTGTGCGCATTCAAGTTCCATTTCCACTTCTGCATGACCAGAAAGAGCTAGGCGAATGGTCTCTGGGTAGCGCTCTTTGGAGATGGTTAGCAGCTCAATACCATTCATCCCAGGCATGCGCATATCGCTGACCAGTACATCAAAATGCTGTTGTTCCATGAGCTCTAGTGCCGTTTCGCCTCGTTCGGCAAATTCAAAATTGAATGAGTCTCTGTAGGGACGCAGCATCCTGCGAATACCGCTGAGAATGTTGGGTTCATCATCAACAAATAAGACGCTTTTCATTTCGGTTCTATCCTTAGTGCAAACTTATTGAGTGTTGCTCAGTTATTTTAATGGGCAGCGAGATAGTGAAATTTGTACCTTGCTCTGGGGTGCTGTCTACCTCGAGCGAGCCACCATGTTTGTCTGCGATTACAGTGTGGGCAATGGATAATTCCTGCCGGGTTCCTTTCCCCATTTCTTTTGTCGTAAAGAATGGGGCGTAAATTTTTGCAATATGGGATTCAGGGATGCCGCATCCACTGTCGCTGACTGTAATTTTTACGGCATTGTTAGTGTTTTTGGTGCTGATACGAGTTTGTCTCATCTCGGAGTTTCCGGTGTTTTTTTTCGATGGCGTGCGCGGCATTAACAATCAGGTTAAGGAAGGTCTGATTGATTTCATCGGGGTAGCAAAAAACATAGGATAAATCTGGGTCGAAATCGGTTTCCAATTTAGCCACATATTTCCACTCATTGCGGGCAACGGTAATCGTGCTTTCAATGGCGTGGTTAAGATCAATAGCTTCTTTTTCGGATGAGCCTGGGTGTGAAAAGGATTTCATGGCCTTCACAATGCTGGCGACCCGTTGAGAGCCTTCCATTGACTGGCTGATAGCATCGTCGATATCGGGCATTAAAAAATCAAAGCCGATGTCTTTTTTAAGTGTGTTTATCTCTGTCTTGAGTGGCGCTAGCTGATCATTGTCCGGGGCTTGCTGGGCAACGGCTTCAAATTTTCCAAGTAAAAATTTCAGATCGTTAAAGGCGCCTTGTAAAAAGTGGATGTTGTCGCCAACGAACTGTGTGGGGGTGTTGATTTCGTGGGCGATACCTGCCGCTAGTTGGCCTACGGCTTCAAGCTTTTGGGTATGCCGTAACTGCACTTCCAGTTTGTTTTTCTCTTGGGTAGCCTGTTTATAACGCGAAATATCAAACATGATGCCGGTGACGTAGGTGGTGGTGCCAAATTCCTGCACCGGGGTGATTATATCACGAATATGAACTTCATTGCCGACGGATGTAAGTAGGCGGTATTCCTGTTGAAAGCTTTCGGGCGGATGGATTTTTTCCAGAAATTCGCCGCGATACTTATTTTGGTCATCGGGGTGGACGTGTTCGTAAAATAGGTTCGGATCTTTTAACGCTTCAATACGAAGGCCTGGCAATAGAAAATCGAATTGATGGCTTATGAAAGTGTACTGCTTACTTTCGAGATCAAAGCCCCAGACAACGCCATCAATCGAGTCGATGAGTAACTCTAGTTGCTGCTGCAATGTCTTTATGTTTTTTATCATGTTACTTTGGACGTAGGCAGACGCTGGCTTGCGCACTTTTTCCCTGTAGGGGCTAGTAAACAATTAGTGACGATACTCTGTATTACAGGCGAGGTTCAGCCCGTGAAGAAACCAATACTACTTTATTAATAAAGAGTAGTTCTAAACGGGATGGTGTAAAGAAAAGAAACGGGAGGGGTTATTTTGAGCGGTTAAGCGCTTGTTTAGCGAGGTCTTTAAGGGCGTCTCGATAGCTGTTGTCAGGCAGGTTTTCCAGCTGTTTGATTGCCAGGTTGGCTTCGAGTTCGGCCTTTTCGAGCGTGTAACTCAGTGCGTCGGAGTCTTTTACCAGTGCAATGATTTTTGTTGCATGCTCTGGTTTGTTTTCCAAAACTGCTTCACGAATCAGTTTGGCGTTTTCTGGCGAGCTATTCTTTAGCGTGTGGATTAGCGGTAGCGTCATTTTTCCTTCAGCTAAATCATCACCAACATTTTTGCCCATCTCTTCGGCGGCGCCATCGTAATCGAGCAGGTCGTCAATAAGTTGGAAGGTCATGCCGAGGTGGGCGCCGTAGTTTTTCAGTGCAGTTTGTTGCCCGGAGCTCACGCCGGATAATATGCTCGCTGTTTCTGCGGCAGCTTCAAACAGAATAGCTGTTTTGGCCTGAATGACATCGCGGTACTGCTGTTCGCACAAATCAGGGTTGCGAGCATTGGTCAGCTGGCTGACTTCGCCCTCGGCAATTTGATTGGTACAGTTTGCCATGATGGCCATAATTGGCAGGTCAGCGAGTTGTACCAGCATCTGGAATGCGCGTGAATACAGGAAATCACCGACTAATACGCTGGGTGCGTTGCCAAATACGGCGTTAGCCGTGGAGCGGCCACGGCGCAGTTCAGACATATCGACAACGTCATCATGTAATAGTGTGGCGGTATGCAAGAATTCAATGATGGTGGCGAGAAGGATGTGATCCTTGCCCTGATAATCGCAGCATTTTGCCGCCAGCAGAACCAGTAATGGGCGAATGCGTTTGCCGCCACTGTCTACCAGATACTGGCTAATGGTTTCCACCAAATCCACGTCGGAGTGGAGCTGGTCTAGGATCAATTGGTTGACAGCGGAAAAGTCCCCTTCAACCACTCTGAAAATACGTTTTGGATCCATCTTGAAAAGGGCGCCAAGTGTCAGTAAATAAAGGCCTCGAATACTAGGGGGCAGGGCCTTGACTGTCAATAATGAGGAGGCGAAAATGCCCCCGCTGTGGGGCGAAGGCAAAAAACTACTAAATATGTAGGGTAAATTGTGTTTGTTGCTTGCCTGGGGTGTAATGATGCCGTAAAATTCCGCCCCCTATTGACCTCACCCGCTTATTCTTTTTGGATTTGCTGGGGTTGAGCAGTACACAGTCCGCTGCCGTGGTGAAGGACTGATTTCAGAATGTCTGAGCTCGTCAAGTCTGCGGCGGCAGCGCTTAGGCACAAAAGGTTTTTGGAGAATTTTATGTACGCAATTATTCAGACTGGTGGTAAACAGTACCGCGTAACAGAAGGTCAAACTCTGCGCGTTGAGAAATTAGATCTGGAAACAGGTGCTAATGTAGATTTCGGTCAAGCTCTGCTGGTAAGTGCAGGCGACGACGTTAAAATTGGTGCGCCTTTTGTTGAAGGCAGCCAGGTTAGCGGTGAAGTTGTTGAACATGGTCGTCACAAGAAAGTGAAAATCATGAAGTTCAAACGCCGTAAGCACCATATGAAAACTATGGGCCATCGTCA
>Ga0209395_1001754_pt1 | contig 29912 bp, 31 predicted proteins | sample GOMGulsemesocosm_3_FD_184635 | JGI IMG/M metagenome (GOLD analysis project Ga0209395, IMG submission 184635) | Methane-oxidizing microbial communities from mesocosms in the Gulf of Mexico - GOM9D Gulf of Mexico (SPAdes) (version 2) | ecosystem: Environmental > Aquatic > Marine > Cold seeps... | reverse complement strand
AGGTAATAAAAACTCACACTCATCTATATTCTTTGCATTTTGAATGTTAAGAATCATGCGCTTGAAGAAAGAAAGTTTTTCTTCAATATTGTTTTTTTCTATTGAAATACTTTGGGCTTTTCTTTTAGTCTTTTTGGCTAATTTAAACAGTTTATTTCCATATACACTAGGACTTGCTTCATTATTGTCTAAATCAAGTGTGCTTAGCTCTCCTTGCATATTATATACTTCTATACTTTTTGCATAGGGTTTAATCAAATGAAGATTTGAAAAGATTAAATTTCCTTTTTCATACAAAGCATTGGCTTTTTCTTCTAAAATTTCTTCTTTTTCTAGGCTAGAAAGTAATTTTTGCATTTTATTGGCATTTTTATTAAGTCCTGAAAGTTTGACTTTTTTTAGATTATTTAAATTTAATTCTTCTTTTTTTGAATAAGTCTCATATAAAAGCGCTTCTAAATCTTTTATTTCTTCAATTTTAGGAATAAAAGAAGCTTTTGGTACTTCTTCAAGTTTTTCACCTACTTTAACCACTCGTGAAGAAGAAAATTCATCAATATGTCTAAGCGCTTCTAAAATAATAAGATTTTCATCTGTGATTATAATATTGGTATGTTTCCCAGTAAACTCAAGCTGTAAAATTGTTTTTTCTTCTTTATATGAAGATTTAGAATCCACATAAAAACGAATAATTTTATCATCATTGTGTAAGGTAATATCTCTGATTTTTGCATTGTAAAAACGCTTAAGCAAGATATTATCAAAGGGCGCGTTAAAGTCTTTTTTTGAATAACGTTGCTCTTCTTTTTTATAGACTAATGAATTTCCTTTCGTTAAATCAAAATATATATTATTCTGATTATTGAATTCAGCGACTATAGTATTATTTTCAATTCGTTTGATAACTTTTATTGAGGAACAGTTGTCTTTTAAATACGTGATTAATTCTTTTAATATGTAATATTTCATTTTTATTCTTTATGTATTTGTATGTTTATATGTTTTAATGTCGAAAGGACATTTTCTCTAGTTTAAGTATTACTTTTTCTGCTGCTTCTAACATGCTTATATTTAAAGCTTTAAAGTTTTCATCTTCTATATTTACTAATAATTTATCATATATTATAGAATAAGGATAAATAATAAAGTACATATACTCTTTTGATCTGGATTCATGATTTAGCTCTTTAAACCACATAGCAAGAAGTGAAAAATAAAACATAGAAGGATTAAACTCTTTTTCTTTTTCTAGGACTTTACTTACTTCTTTATTGATTACATTATAAGCAGCTAAAATAGCTTTTATTTTAAAGTTTTTCGCATTTTTTAAATAATAGTCATTGGGATAGGTTATATATTCCAATTGCACCAACATTTCACTTGAAGTTTTACTCATGTATTTAAGAATGTCATCGTTTACTTCAAAAGTATTTTGTCTCTCATTAATATAATAATGTATTAAATCTTTACAAAACAATAATAAAGCTTCTGTTTTTATTTTAGATAGGTTTAAAATCATAAATTATTTTAGCATTTTTTACTTTATGTGCTATAAATTCAAGAATTATAATTCACTTAATAATACTTTTAAGTGCAATTAAGATAGTATATACAGATTTTATTATAAAAAAGGAAATGATTGGAACCCATAGGTATTTTAAGCGAAGGTCAAATATATGACCTTCAAACTGCAGAAGCTTTAAACATCACAGGAGAGGAAGTACGAGCAGACAACTCACCTGAATCACTCGAAATTCTTAGACACTCCTGTGCTCACTTGATGGCACAAGCAATAAAAGAGTTATACAAAGATGCAAAATTCTTTGTTGGTCCTGTAATTAAAGAAGGATTCTATTACGATTTTAAAGTTGAATCTAAAATTACAGATGAAGATTTAACTAAAATTGAAAAGAAAATGAAAGAACTTGCAAATGCAAGACTTCCTATTACAAGATCTGTTATTTCAAGAGATACATTTTTTGAAAAATTTGCTGATGACGAATTAAAACAAGAAGTAATCAAAAGAATTACAGATGATACATTAACAATGTATACCCAAGGTGATTTTGAAGACCTTTGCCGTGGACCACATTTACCTAATACAAGAATGATTCGAACCTTTAAATTAACAAGAGTAGCTGGTGCGTATCTTGGTGGTGATGAAAAAAACGAAATGATTACACGAATTTATGGAATTGCTTTTTTTGATAAAAAGCAAATGCATGATTATGTAAGAATGTTAGAAGAAGCAAAAAAACGTGATCATAGAAAACTTGGAACTGAGCTAGAACTGTTTGCATTTAATGAAGATGTAGGTGCTGGACTTCCTTTATGGTTACCAAATGGTGCACGTTTACGTTCTAAATTAGAGCATATCTTGTATACTGCACATAGAATTAGAGGTTACCAACCAGTTCGTGGTCCAGAGATTTTAAAATCTGATATGTGGAAAACATCTGGACATTATGATAACTATAAAGAAAATATGTACTTCACAACTATTGATGAACAAGAATATGGATTAAAACCTATGAACTGTGTTGGTCATATACAAATATTCAAAAACAAATTGGTTTCTTATAAAGATTTACCAATGAAACTTTTTGAATATGGAGTAGTTCACAGACACGAAATGTCGGGCGCTATGCATGGATTATTTAGAGTAAGAGAATTTGCACAAGATGATGCACATATTTTTTGTATGGAAAATCAAATTAAAGATGTTATTATTGAAGTATTGGAATTTGTAGATGCTTTAATGAACATGTTTGATTTTAAATATTCAATTGAAGTTTCAACACGACCTGAAAAAGCAATTGGAAGTGATGAATTCTGGGAAAAAACAACAGCTGGAATTATTGATGCACTTACCCAAAACAATATTGAATATGGTATTGATGAAGGTGGAGGTGCATTTTATGGTCCAAAAATTGATGTTAAAATCACCGATGCAATTGGACGACAATGGCAATGTGGGACAGTTCAAGTAGATATGAACTTACCTGAGCGATTTAGCGCACAATATATTAATGCTGAAGGTGAAAAAGAGCAACCAGTTATGATTCATCGAGCTATTTTAGGTTCTTTTGAACGATTTATAGGAATCTTAACTGAGCACTGTGCTGGCGAATTTCCATTCGCTATTGCACCAACGCAAGTTATTTTTATTCCAATTGCCCAACCTCATGTAGCGTATGCGAAAGAGTTGAATAAAGAGCTGGTTTACAATGACATTGATGGTGAGATTTATTCTATGAACGAAAGTTTGAATAAACGCGTTAGAATGGCAGAGAAGAGAAAAGTACCAATGATAGTTGTTCTTGGAGATGAAGAGGTTACAAACCAAACAATCGCCTTAAGAAACAGAAGAACAAGAGAACAATCAAACATAACTAAAGACGAATTTATGGCTTTAGTAAAAGAATTAAAAAACGGGAGTAGAATTTGAGTAGAGGTAAAAAAAACGATGCAATAATGAATGAGGACATCAGAGCTGTAGAAGTAAGATGTACAAGTGATAATGGTGAAAATTATGGAATTATTCCAACAAGAGAAGCATTAAATATTGCTGATGAGCAAGGTTTAGATTTAGTATTAATTGCACCAGATGGGAAACCTCCAGTTGCAAAAATTATGGATTACGGTAAATTTAAGTACCAACAAGAAAAAAGAAAAAAAGAAGCAAGAAAAAATCAAAAAGTAATCGTAGTAAAAGAGATTAAACTTTCTGTTAAAATTGCTGATAATGACATTTCTTATAAAGTTAAACATGCACGTGAATTCTTAGAAGCTGGTCATCATGTTAAGTTTAGAGTATTTTTAAAAGGTAGAGAAATGGCTCACCCACAAGCTGGTGTTGACGTTCTTAAAAGAGTATGGCCTATGGTTGAAGATTTAGCAACTATGGATAAAATGCCTAGATTAGAGGGTAGATATGTAAATATGCTTACTCTTCCTAAAAAAGATGAAAATACTAAAAACTAGTTTTACACTTCTTACTACTTCATTTTATTAGACAGAGCGTGCCTCTGTTTGATAAAAATCAGCAAATATTCTTTATTTAACCTTTCTTTAAATTAAATTTAAGTAAAATGACAAACTTTTTCTAAATATATGGAAAATGCAAATTTAAATAAGGAAGCTAAAATGCCAAAGATGAAATCTAATAGTGGCGCTTTAAAAAGATTTAAAGTTAAGAAAAATGGTTCTATTAAAAGAGGATCTGCTTTTAGATCACACATTTTAACTAAAATGTCACAAAAAACTAAGAGAAATCTTAGAGGTGCAAAACTAATTCATAAAAGAGATGAATTATCAGTAAAAAGAATGCTTTGTTTAGCATAATTAGTATTTACTAATTAAATAGTCCCTCCACAATACGTGGACAAGTTCGATTTTTAATCGACACCTATTATTTTAATAATAAATGGTAAAGGAAAGATATGCCTAGAGTTAAAACTGGTACAATTAGAAGAAAAAGACATAAAAAAGTATTAAAAGCTGCAAGAGGTTTTTTTCAAGGTAGAAGAAAACACTTCAGAAAAGCGAAAGAACAATTAGAAAGATCTTTAGTTTATTCTTACAGAGATAGAAGACAAAAGAAAAGAGATATTAGAAAGCTTTGGATCGTTAGAATCAATGCTGCTTGTAGATTAAATGACATCTCATATTCAAGATTCATCAATGGTTTAAACCTTGCTGGTATTGAATTAGATAGAAAAATCTTAGCAGATATGGCTATGAACGATGCGGCTGCATTTACAACAGTTGCTACTGCTGCAAAAGCTGCTTTAACTAAATAATTTAAATTTGCAAATAAAAAAAGCTTGAACCATGGTTCAAGCTTTTTTTTTGTCTAAAAACCTAGAGGGAACTTTTAATTAATTCTTTTGCTCTCGTATAATCTTCTTGATGATTTAAATTAATAAACTCATCATCATTTTTGAAATCAACAATCTTTGTATTCACGCTTTTTAATAAATATCCAATTTTATGCATATCAGATACAAGCATTTTATTAATTACAGGAAGTATACTTTTAGAAAAAACCCCTGTTAAAGAATGTAAGCGTTCTGTTTGCCCAACACAAATATCAAAAGTTCTAGATTCTTCTATAAGCTTAGTAATACTTGTAATTGTAACTAAAGGAGTATCTACAGTAAGAATGAATACTTTAGGTGCTTCTATCTTCTCTAAAATACTTTGAAGTGCAATCAAAGGGGAATAAATATCACTCTGTTCTAATAAAACTTCACAATCAAAATCAAATTTATTTATTTTTGAAGAAAGATAAATATTTTGGAAATAAGGGAACAGTCTTTTGTATTGATAATGTGACAAAGAAGAAGAGTTTGCAAAAGGAAGAAGCGCTTTGTCTTCTTTCATTCTAGAACTCTTGCCTCCACACAAAATAACCAAAGGTATTTCATGCAGTGAACCTTGAATGAAAAAAGAGTTTTTTTCATTCATAAGATTTATACCGTTTTTATTTCTAAATCAATAATACTAGAAGGATCTGTAATATAACCAGAAATAGCAGAAGCAGCAGCAACTGCCGTGTTAGATAAATAGATTTTAGAAGTTCGTGAACCCATTCTTCCTACAAAGTTACGATTCGTTGTAGAAATACAAACTTCATTATCTCCTAAAATTCCCATATATCCACCTAAACAAGCCCCACAAGTAGGATTTGAAACAACAGCCCCTGCATCAACTAAAATATCAACATAACCTGCTTTTGTAGCATCTCTTAAAATCTTTTGTGTTCCAGGAGTTACTATTAATCGTACATGTCTTGCCACTCTTTTATTTTTTAATAACTGTGCAGCCGCTTGAAAATCACTTAATCTTCCGTTTGTACATGAGCCTATAAATACTTGATCTACTCTAATTTGATCACTTACAGCTTGAGATAAAGGGTGACCATTTGATGGTAAAAAAGGGTAAGCAATAACAGGTTCTAATACTGAAACATCAATTTCAATGATACGTACATATTTGGCATCGTCATCAGAATAATGAATTTTAGGTTCAGCTCGCAAAGTTTCTCTTGTATCTAAAAATTCTTTTGTAATCTCATCATATGCAACAATTCCACTTTTAGCACCAGCTTCAATAGCCATATTACATAAAGCAAATCTATCGTCCATAGAAAGTTGGGCAATTGTATCCCCTGTAAATTCTAAAGTTTTATATAAAGCGCCATCTACGCCTAAGATTCTGATGATTTCTAAAATTAAATCTTTTCCAGTTACATATTTTCTTAATTTTCCTGAAAATACTACTTTTATTGATTCTGGAACTTTAAACCAATTTCCACCAGTAATCATAGCAAATGAGATGTCTGTACTTCCCATACCAGTAGAAAATGCGCCTAATGCTCCGTGTGTACAGGTATGTGAATCTGCACCAATAATAACATCACCTGGCAGAACCAAACCTTTTTCAGGAAGTAAAGCGTGCTCAATTCCCATGTCTTTTTCATCAAAAAAATACTTTAAATCGTGTTTATATGCAAAATCTCGTGATATTTTTGCTTGATTTGCAGATGCGATATCTTTTGCTGGAATAAAATGATCAAGTACGATTGCAAAACCCTCTGGGTTAGCTAAGGTTTCTTTTCCGCTTTCTTCAAAAGCTCTAATCGAAATAGGTGTAGTAATGTCATTTCCAATAACCATATCAATGTTTGATCTGATTATTTCTCCTGCATATACTTTTTTTCCCACATGTTCACTAAATATTTTTTCTGTAATTGTTTGACTCATAAACTTCCCTATACTTTTATAAATTGTAATATTATATCTAAAACTAAGTAAAGAGATGTGAGATTATCTTTATGAAAAGAAATAGAAAAACTATCTGTTTCATAAAGTGAAGTATTTATAAATTTATTTTATTGTGAGTTTTTTTCTTCTTTAGAATATTTGTATTGTAGATATAAAATAATAACAATTGCACAATCTATTAAAACATCCGACATATTAAAAATTGCAAAATCAAATTTATAATGCCAATACACATAATCAACCACTGCTCCATAAGTAAACCTGTCTAAAATATTAGACAATCCGCCCACATACAAAAGCATAATTGCAGGAGCATATTTTTTAATAATATCTTGGTTTAAATACAAATAAATTGACCCTGCTCCTAAAATAAGCAATTGAATGTATTTTAAATATCCTGCTAAAAACTCAAACATAGAAAAGGCTACGCCATAATTATAAGCTAGGACAAGAGAAATAACAGGGCCATCATAGCCCCAATTTAGATGTACAAAAGCATATTTTATATACTGATCTATTAAAAATAAAAGTATAAAAATACTTACATATTTGACTTTTAAATTATTCATAGAGCTTTTTGGAAAAAGCTAAGAAATTTTTCCATCATCGTATCAACATCTTTTTTATTTTTTCCTTCTAATAAAACTCTTAATTTATTTTCTGTTCCAGAGTAACGAATTAGATGTCTCATTCCTTTTGTTTTGGCTTCATTTAATAAAGGTTCTAAGCCTTCAATTTCATCTAAAGGTGGTTTTTTACTTACATTTATATTTTTTAAAACCTGAGGATACAATTCAAAAGGATTTAGTACTTCGCTGGCTTTTTTACCTGATTTAATAATTAATGCAAGCACTTGTAATGCAGAAGCTAAACCATCACCCGTTTTGGCTACATCTGTAAAAATAACATGCCCACTTTGCTCTCCACCAAAATTAATATTGTTCTGTTTCATATTAGCAAGTACGTGTTTATCTCCAACATCTGTTCGCTCTAAAGTCAAGTCTGAAGCATTTAAATAATCTTCTAAGGCTTGGTTAGACATAACAGTAGCAACACAAGCTTTTCCTTGAAGAAGATTTTGCGCATCTAAATACGTACATAAAGCACCCAAAAGTTTATCTCCATCAATTACTTCACCTGTTTCATCAATAACAACCAATCTATCTGCATCACCATCTAAAGCAATACCAATATCAGCTCTTACTTTTGTTACAATTTTTCCAACATTTTCTGGATGAAGCGCCCCACAACTTTCATTAATATTAAAACCATCAGGGCTTGCATTTATGGTAAATACTTCTGCTCCTAACTCTTCTAAAATAGTAGGTCCAACTTTGTAAGCAGCTCCATTTGCACAATCAAGTACTATTCTTAGACCTTGCAGTGATAATTCTTTAGGAAAAGAAGATTTTAAAGAAACAATATATCTCCCTATTACGTCATCAATTCTTTTAGAAGAGCCGATTTCTTTCCCTATTTTTTGATTCGCAAGTCTGATTTCATTATTAAAAAATATTTTTTCAATCTCTTTTTCACAAGTAAGATTCAACTTGTCCCCATGATTATCAAAAAATTTAATTCCATTATCATCATAAGGATTATGAGATGCAGAAATCATAATTCCACCATCACAACGCATTGATTCTGTTAAATAGGCAATTGCTGGTGTTGGCATTGGTCCTATTTGTATTACATCATATCCCACAGCAGTTAGGCCAGAAACAAGTGCATTTTCTATCATATAGCCGCTTCTTCTTGTGTCTTTTCCTACTAAAATTTTATTAGTTGTTGAATGTTTTCTAAAATATATTCCTGCTGCCATTGCTAATTTCATAGTGGTCATTGCATCTAAAAAATCGCCTGCTTTTCCTCTTACCCCATCTGTACCAAATAATTTCATAATATTTATCCTGTATTTATTACATAATACTTTACATAAAGGTACTTTTTAAGAGTATTTTACGTTAGTACTAGCTTAATTTAAACTTACTTTAAAGTTATTTAGCTAACATTCTACCCTTAAAAATTTTACAAAGAGGTTAAGAAAAATGGCAAATCATAAATCTGCTGCTAAAAGAGCAAGACAAACAATCGTTAAGACTGAGAGAAATAGATTCTACAAAACAAGAATCAAAAATGTAGTAAAAGAAGTAGTATCTGCAATCGACTCTGCTGATAAAGAAACTGCAATAGTTGCAATGAAAAAAGCAAACAAATATATCCACCATTGTGTATCTAAGGGTATCCTTAAAAAAACAACTGCTGGTAGAAAAGTATCTAGATTACAAGTTAAAGTGAACGCAATATAATTATTTCACTTTAATTAGTGTTCTATTAATATAAATTCAAAATAAAGAGAATTATGCTTCAAAATAAACTACAAACATTTATTGACAGAAATGACGAGATTAACAATCAGTTAATCTCAGAAGAAGTAATTTCTGATATAAAATTAATGACAAAACTTTCTAAAGAGCAAGCTAGTATTGCTCCTGTTGTTAACAAAGCAAAAGAATATATTCAGTTAATTGAAGATATTGCTGATAATAAACTTTTATTAGAAGATTCAGAATTAGGTGAGCTTGCAAAAGAAGAACTTAAAGAATTAGAACCACAAAAACCCCTTATTGAAGAAGAAATAAAACTTTTATTACTTCCTACTGATCCAAATGATGCAAAGAATATCTATTTGGAACTAAGAGCGGGTGCTGGTGGAGATGAAGCTGCAATTTTCGTAGGAGATTTATTCAGGTCTTATTTAAGGTATGCTGAGAATAATGGCTGGAAAGTTGAAATCATGAATCAAAATAACAGTGAATCTGGTGGTTATAAAGAAATAGTTGCACTATTTAAAGGCGATCACGTTTACTCTAAGTTGAAGTTTGAAGGTGGAACTCATAGAGTTCAAAGAGTTCCAGATACGGAATCACAAGGAAGAGTTCATACCTCTGCTATAACAGTTGCTGTTATGCCAGAAGTTGATGATGTAGAAATTAATATCAGTTCAACCGATTTAAAAATCGATGTAATGAGAGCATCAGGTAATGGTGGTCAATCAGTTAATACTACAGATTCAGCGGTACGAATTACTCACTTACCAACAGGTATAGTCGTAACCAACCAGGACCAAAAATCTCAACATAAAAACAGAGATAAAGCCATGAAAGTTTTAAAAGCTAGGCTCTTTGATCTGGAAAATAAAGAGAAGATGGAAAAAGAAGGTGCCGAGAGAAAAGAACAAGTTGGTACGGGTGATAGAAGTGGAAGAATTAGAACGTATAATTATCCGCAGAACAGAGTAAGTGACCATAGAATTAACCTCACACTTTATAGATTAGATTATATAATGAATGACGGTTTATTAAATGAGATTATTGATCCATTAATGGCCGATCATCAAGCACGACTTATTGAAGCGAACGGTTTATAACCCTAGCTTCAAACTCTTAAATACACTCTTCCTCTAAATACATTTTATTCCATATAAAAGATCAAAATGATTCAAAAAAACAAAATCTACACTCACTACAAAAACAAAGAAGACTATCTTGTAAAAGATTTCTGTAAAATTCAAGAAAATGATACTTGGGTTGAAGCTGTACTTTATTGTCCCGTCAATGAGTCTTTATTATTTGTAAGAGAACTCAAAGAATTTCAAGAAAAGTTTAGCCCTAAAAATAAGTAACCAAGATGTAACCAAATCATATTAAACTTCTTCATCAAAAAAATGGAGATAAATATGACAAATACAAAAAGTGTTTTAGCTTTATTAGCAAGTGTTGCATTAACTGCAAGTTTAAGTGCAAGAGACCAAATTAAAATTGTTGGTTCATCAACAGTATATCCTTTCGCAAGTTCAGTTGCTGAAGAATTAGGTGCTACTACTTCTTATCCTACTCCTGTAGTAGAATCAACAGGTTCTGGTGGTGGAATGAAATTATTCTGTGCTGGTAATGGTATGAATACTCCTGATATCACAAATGCTTCTAGAAGAATGAAAACTAAAGAGTTTGCATTATGTGAAAAAAATGGTGTTACTGATATTACTGAAGCGGTAATTGGTTTTGATGGAATTGCATTTGCTCAAGATAAATCAAACAAGTCTTTTTCTGTTACAAAAACTCAATTAGCTTTAGCAGTTGCTGCTTTAGTGCCATCTAAAGATGGTAAATCTTTGATTAAAAATCCTTACAAAAAATGGTCACAAATTGATGCTTCTTTGCCATCAAGAGAAATTATTATTTATGGACCTCCTAAATCTTCTGGAACAAGAGATGCGTTCGAAGATATGGTTATGAAAGGTACTTTCAAAAAAATGGCTGTATATACAGATCTTTACAAACAAGATAAAAAGAAAAACAAAGCTTTTAAAAAGTATCACGTAGTTAGAACAGATGGTGTTTATGTTCCATCAGGTGAAAATGACAATATCATTGTTCAAAAACTTACTAAAAACAAAAATGCTTTTGGAATCTTTGGTTATTCTTTTTTAATTGAAAATGATGATAAATTAGAAGGCGCTAAAGTGAATGGTGTTGTTCCAACTCCTGATTCAATTTCTTCAGGTCTTTATCCAATTTCAAGATCATTATTCTTTTATATCAAAAATTCTCATGCATCTAAAGTACCTGCAATGAAAGAATATGTATCAATGTTCATGAATGAAAATATGATTGGTAAAGACGGAATACTAGGTGAAATTGGACTTATTGCTTTACCTGATGCACAAAGATCAGCGTTAAGAACAAGTGTATTATCAAGAGCTAAACTTACATTAAACAACTTAAAAAAATAGTTCCACTATTTGTATAAAGGGTTCCCTCCCCTTTATATAAAGAAATAATTGAGTTTTAGAGCTTTCAAGACTCAGTTATTTTTTTATAAAGGCAGTATATGCTTAATGACAAATGGAAACAACTTATCAAAAATTTTGATTATGCTTTTCAACCTATCGTAAATATTAACAATGGTAAGATCTATGCAGTAGAAGCACTTTTGCGAAACTATGAAAGAGATTTTAATGTTATTTTTGAAATTTTCGATAAAGCCTATGAAGAAGAGATGCTTTTTGACTTAGATTTAGAATTAAAAAAACTAGCATTTAGAAAGTTTTCAAATTTTAAAATTAAAGACTTAAAACTCTTTTATAACCTTGATAATAGAATTCTAAATATCAACAATTTTGATGATCAAAATACTATTAACTTATTAGAAAAATTCGATATAAACAAAAGCCGTTTATGTTTTGAATTAAGCGAAAAAGATACCTTACAAAACTCTAGTAATTTATTACATTTATTAGATATGTATAAACAACATGGCTACAATATTGCTATTGATGACTTTGGAATTGGGGTCTCTGGGCTTAAACTTATGTACTTTTCGGAAGCCTCCTTTATAAAGATTGATCGTTTTTTTATTACGAATATTCACAAAGATGCAAAAAAAAGACTTTTTTGTACTTCAATAATAAATATGGCACATATCATGGGCTCTAAAGTAATAGCTGAAGGCATTGAAGATGAAAAAGAATATTATGTTTGCAAAGAAATAGGTTTTGATTTCCTCCAAGGTTATTTAATTCAAAAAGCCCAATTAGAAATTCATAACATTAGTAAAAAGTACTCAATAATTGAAAGTATTATAAATAAAGATAAACGTGTAAGTGATGAAAACTTAATTGATCAAAATTTTGTACAAAAAATAAAAGTATTAAATATAAAACAAAGTTTATATGAACTGTTTTCTTATTTTAAAGACAATCCAAACAATACTTTTGTACCAATTATTAATGATGAAAAAGAGTTACAAGGGGCGATTTATGAATTAGATATTAAAAAGATGTCTTATTCACAATATGGTTTATCTATTGCTAAGAATATTTCACTGCATTCTGACCTTACGCGCTATATGAAACCCGTACTTTCTGTTGAATTGTCTTGGGGTGTTGATAAAACACTTGAAGTGTATAATATGAACAACATCAGTAAAAAAGGTATTTTCATAACAAAAGCAAATAAATACTTGGGATTTGTTAGTGTTGATAATCTTTTAAGCCTCTCTTATAAACGTAATATTGAAATTGCCAAAGATCAAAACCCCTTAACTAAACTTCCAGGGAATCATCAAATTGAGGACTCTTTATCTATTATGTTTCAATCTTATAAAGACAATACTTACCATATTGTTTATTTTGATTTTAACGATTTTAAACCTTTTAATGATTCTTACGGTTTTAGACAAGGGGATAGAGCAATTTTAATTTTTGCCGAGCTTTTGAAAAAACATCTTGAAAAGGACTCTTTTATAGCTCATATTGGAGGAGATGATTTTTTTGTGTCTTTTAAAAATAAAGAATTAGAAGAAGTAAACAAAAAAGTTAATTCTCTTATTAAAAAATTTGCATCTTGTGTTCAAGAATTTTATTCAAAAAAAGACAAAGAAAGAGGCTATATAAAAATCATTGATAGATTTGGGACAAAAAGAAACTTTCCTCTTTTAAGTGTAGCTGCTGCTGTTATGGAAATAAATTACACTTCTGATATTGCAAACTTCGATACTTTAATATCTAAACTAAAAAAAGACTCAAAACTTCAAAACGAAGCAATTTCTTGTTGTTTATAAACAATATTTTGTAACCTCCTTGTAACCATTTTTTATTATACTTTTAAAAAATAAGAAAGGTTAGTCTTGAAGCATTCGTTTACATCAAAAAATAAAAACACACAGTTAAAAGAAGATGCAATTAAAACACTTTTAATTGTTGCCTCAACAATATCAATATTAACAACTTTTGGAATTTTATTTTCAATTCTTTTTGAAGCGATAGAATTCTTTAAAATGAAAAGTTTTTGGTACTTTATTTCAGGAACTGAATGGTCTCCTGGTACAGAAAATAGTAAGTTTGGAGCACTTCCAATTTTTGCTGGTACCTTTATGATTACGGCTATTGCACTAAGTGTTGCTATTCCCGTTGGTTTAGGATCAGCAATTTATATGAGCGAATATGCCTCTTTACAAACAAGAGATTTCTTAAAACCTATGCTTGAAGTACTTGCAGGTATTCCAACGGTTGTTTATGGTTTTTTTGCTGCTATTACAGTAGCTCCTTTAATTGTAAAGGGTGCAGCATTTTTTGGTCTTGAAGCTACATTTAACTCAGCACTAGCCTCAGGTGTAGTTATGGGGATTATGATTATTCCTGTTATTTCGTCATTAAGTGATGATGTAATTAGAGCAGTTCCAGATTCACAACGGAAAGCAGCTTTAGGTTTGGGATTAACGCAAGCAGAAACAATCAGAGATATAGTTATTCCTTCTGCTCTTCCAGGTATTATTTCGGCCTCTTTATTAGGTTTATCAAAAGCCTTAGGAGAAACAATGATTGTTGTTATGGCAGCAGGATTGCGTCCAAACTTATCATGGAATCCATTAGATGATATGACCACTGTAACGGTAAGGATAGTAGATGCTCTTGTAGGGGATCAGGCGTTTAATTCACCTGAGACACTAAGTGCTTTTGGTTTGGGGTTAATTTTATTTTTTGTTACTTTAGTGCTTAACATTATTTCATTAAACCTAATTAGAAAATTTAAAGAAAAATATAAAGTGAATACATTATGATTTTAACTAAAAATAATACTAACAATACTAACCCGTTTTATGATGAAACACTGAAAAAAAGACATAAAAAAGCAGCAAGATTTAAGGGTTTTACTTTAACTTCTTTGGTTTTTTCTGTTTTGTTTTTGATTTTCTTTTTAAGTGATATTATTGGAAAAGGTATTCCTGCTTTTAAACAAGCCTATATCAATATAGAAATTACTTACAATGAAAAATCATTAAAGAATACACGATTATCCGTTGAAAAAAAATACAGAAAATTGGTATCTAGAGCTTGGCTAAGAAATATTCCAAGACAAGTAAAAGAAAACCCAAGTTTAATGAACACTAAGACGCATCAATGGGTATTAGCGGATGATCAAGTAGATCAATATTTAAAAGGTCACTACTATAAATTAAAAGAAAAAGATTTAAAAACAGTAGAAGAATTAAAGAAATACAGTTTTTTGAGACTTAGTTTTACAACCATCTTTTTCTCAAACGGAGATTCAAAGATTCCTGAATATGCAGGAATTAAATCTGCATTTATTGGTTCGATTCTAACGCTTTTAGTAACCATGGCTTTTGCTTTTCCAATTGGAGTAATGACAGCTATTTATTTAGAAGAATTTGCAGGAGATAATAAATTTACTAGAATTATTGAAATTAATATTAATAATCTTGCCGCAATTCCTTCTATTCTCTTTGGACTTTTAGGTCTTGCTATTTTTATATCTTTATTTGGAATGCCAAGGTCTTCACCTTTAGTTGGGGGATTAACGCTAGCACTTATGACCTTACCTATTATTATTGTAAGTTCACGAGCTGCTTTACGTTCTGTTCCTGATTCAATTAGACAAGCGGGTTTTGCTCTTGGTTTAACAAAAATTCAAGTAACAAAAGATCATGTTTTACCTTTAGCTTTTCCTGGTATTTTAACAGGATCAATAATTGGTCTTGCACAAGCAATGGGAGAAACTGCTCCTTTAATTATTATTGGAATGATTGCATTTATTCCTGATTCTCCAAGTTCATTTGTAGAAGCTGCAACAGTAATGCCAGCACAGTTATTTACATGGGCAGGAATGCCAGAACGAATGTATATAGAAAAAACAGCAGCTGGAATCATGGTCTTATTAACCTTACTTATTTCCTTAAACGCTGTTGCTATTTATCTAAGAAAAAAGTACGAAGTTAAATGGTGAGAATTGTTTAAAAAGAGTGAACTGCTTCACTCTTTTAGATTCGGAACCGTAGCTGTTGTGTGAGGTACGAACACCAGCGAAGGAAAGCGTTAAAAAGAAGCGTAAGCTTTTTTAAATTCGGAACCGTAGTCGATGTGTGAGGTACGAACACCGACGAAGGCAAAGAGTAGGAAGGTTACCCTCCTCAAAATACGAAAACACGTCGCCTTGTAAGAATTAACGAAAGAAGAAAACAAAACCCAACGAGCCCCTAGAAAAAAGGAAGAAACATGAATCAAGAGATAAGAGAAAAAGTAAAAACAGACACGCAAGCAGATAAAAATTTAATAACAAAAGTAAATGTTAAAAAATTAAATCTTTGGTACGGAGACAATCAGGCATTAAATGATATCAATATTGATATTTATGAAAATAAAATTACTGCATTAATTGGTCCTTCTGGCTGTGGAAAATCCACATTTCTTAGATGTTTAAACAGAATGAATGATTTAATATCTTCAGTTAGTGTCAAAGGTGAAGTAATCATTGATCATAAAAATATTTACGATAAAGACATTGATGAAGTGAGTGTTAGGAAAAAAATTGGAATGGTATTTCAACAACCCAATCCTTTTCCAAAATCAATCTATGATAATGTTGCTTATGCTGCAATAAAACATTCTCTTGTAAAAAAAGGAAGAGCGTGTGATGAATTGGTTGAAAAATCATTAAGAGATTCTGGTTTATGGGACGAAGTAAAAGATAAATTAAACCAACCAGGAACTTCTTTATCAGGTGGACAACAACAACGATTATGTATTGCTAGAACCATTGCAATTCAACCAGAAGTTATTTTAATGGATGAACCAACATCAGCACTTGATCCTATTTCAACTGAAAAAATTGAAGCGTTAATGCTTGAGTTAAAACAAAAATATACCATTATTACAGTTACTCATAATATGCAACAAGCAGCAAGAGTTGCCGATTATACTGCATTTTTCCATTTAGGTGAGTTAATAGAATATGATGAAACAGAAAATGTATTTATCAATCCTAAACTTAAAAAAACAGAAGATTATATTACAGGAAGGTTTGGATAATGTTAAAAACATATGAAGAAAAAGTAGAAACAATAACAGAAGCGATTTGTGAACTAGGAAGGTTTGTTTTAGATTCAAATAAAAAAGCATTAACGGCTTTAAAAAACAATAATATTGAAGCCTTAAATGAGATTACCGTTCCCTCAAAAAAACTTACCATTAAATCCAATGAAATTGATAATTTAATTGTAACAACACTTGCTTTATATTCTCCAGAAGCAAAAGACTTAAGACAGATGGTTGCTTATTTAAAAATAACCAATGAATTAATAAGAGCAGGTTCTAATACTAAGACCTTTATAAAAGGATTTAGACGTTCATACAGTGAAGATATTAATACTAATGCTATTTTGGAATATGTAATTCCTCTTTTGAAAGCATCAACACAAGCCTTGGAAATAACAATTTCAATGATTGAAAATAATGATGTGCATACTATTGAAGAAAATTATAACAGAGTCTTAGTAGAAGAAAGTAAAACAGATGATTTATATTCAATGATTGAAAAAAACATCTTAAAACTTATTTCAAAACATTTAGAACTTTCTAAAGATTATTTTGATCTTTTATCTTCTTTTAGACGTTTAGAAAAAATTGCAGACAGAGCTTCAAGTATTGCTAATCTTCTTTTATTTGCAAACTTAGGTGGAGAACTAAACTCATAAGTATATTTTGTTAATATTCTAAGTTTTTAGAATATTAACTCCTAAGTAAATTCACAAATTCTAGCCCTAATATACTATTAATAATGCTCTTTAAAGTAAAAGATAATAAAATAAGTAAAATCATTTGAAAGGTCTTTAATGGACAAAAGTTTAATATTAATTGTTGAGGATGAAGAAGATATTTTAGAACTTCTTGAATATACCTTACAAAAAGAAAATTACGAAACTATTGGATTTTTAAATGTAAACAAACAACTTTATGAAGTATTGGAAGAAGAAACTATTCACTTAATCCTAATGGACAGGAACTTACCAGGAATTGATGGAACAACTTTTATTGCTGACATTAGAAATAAGGGTTATAATTCACCGGTTATTTATTTAAGCGCAAAAGACAAAGACGAAGATATTTTAGAAGGTTTTGAACATTATGCAGATGATTATATTACAAAACCCTTCAAAATTAAAGAACTTAATGCAAGAATTAAAGCTGTATTAAAAAGAAGTAATAAAGAAATTGATGTATTAAAAATAAAAGATATTGTTTATAAATCTCAGAAAAAAAGATTTTTTATTAACAATGAAGAAATAGAGTTAACACAATTAGAGCATGATTTATTATTAGAGTTTTTTAAAAACAAAGATATTTTATTATCAAGAGAATATTTACTTGAAACGGTATGGAAAGATTCTTATGACAAAAAACTAAAAACAGTCAATGTCGCTTTAAACCGTTTGAAAACCAAAATCGACCCAAAAGGGGAAAAAGATTATATTAAATCCGTTAGAGGAGAAGGTTATATATTTTGATTAAAATCCACCAACTTTTTTTACGTACTTTTTCAATGTTATTTCTTTTTTTATTACTGGCAATTTCAGTAACCACGTATTATTGGTCAAAATCAATTTATATTGAACAAATTAAATACAATTTGAGTCAAAACATTGATACATTTTCTGCATTATTAATAAATAAAGACAGCTTAGATGTACAAGTAAAGAACCTAAAGACTGCTACCAATTTGAGAATAACGATTATTGATCAAACAGGCCTTGTAATAGCAGAAAGTGATAAAAACAAAAAACTTATGGAAAATCATTCAAGCCGTTATGAAATAGTACGAGCGGAAAAGCTAGGTAGAGGAAGTAAAATACGTTTTTCTCATACTCTTAATAAAGAACTTCTCTATGTTGCAAAAAAAATAACCCTTCAAGGACAAACACTTTATATAAGAATGGCGGATGATATTGAACAAATCAGTGATAACTTTGTTTCTTTAGCTCTGCAAATTTTCACAATAGTCTTTCTATTTTTAATTGGTGCTTTTTTTGTTGCATATAGAATTTCCAATCAAATTAAAGAAGAAACAAACAATATTCTAACCTTTTTAATTGATTTGTCCAATAAAAAAAATAAGTACAAAATAGAATCATCTTATACTGTTGAGTTTCACAGAATTACAAGATATTTAAACATTATGTCTAATAAACTCTCAAAAAGAGACAAACAAAAAGCCAAACAAACTGCCAAATTAAAATTAGCAAACAGACAAAAAGATGAAATTATTTCAGCAATTTCTCATGAGTTTAAAAACCCTATTGCAATTATTTCTGGTTATACAGAAACAATTTTAAATGACAGAGACTTAGCGTATGAAATAAAAGAAAAATTTTTACATAAAATAAATGCCAATGCCAATAAAATGACCTCTATAATTGATACCATACGTTTATCTCTCAAACTAGATGAAGGAAAACAAAAACTCTTAGTAAAAGAAATATCCATTAATAAACTTTGTGAAGAAATTATTAGTGATTTAGAAGCCAAATACAAGCACAGAGAGATCAATATCATAAAAGGAAAACTAAACCTAAAGGTAGATGAAACTATGTTCAATATTGTCTTATCTAACCTTTTAGAAAATGCCCTTAAATATTCTGAGGAAAAGATAAATATTTATTTATATGAAGATGAAATAATTGTGGAGGATTTTGGAATTGGAATTGGAGAAAAAGAGCTAAAACTAATTACCTCTAAATTTTACAGAGTCTCTCATAATACATGGAATAATTCTCTTGGATTAGGACTTTTTATTGTTAATAGTATTATTAAAATACATGGCTTTTCTCTTGAAATTCAAAGTGCTCTAAGCCTTGGTTCAAGATTTATAATTAAATTCAAGAAATAAAATTAAATCTCACTTAATTTAAGCCACGCTTAAGTATAAATAGTTTATTATGCCACCTCATTAATCAAATCGGAGATAATAAATGAAATTTACTCAAATGGCGAAAGCTAATGAAATTCAAAGAGCATGGCACGTAATTGATGCTACTGACAAAGTATTTGGTAGAATTATTACTGAAGTTGCTACTATTTTAAGAGGTAAAGATAAAGTAAACTTTACACCACACGTTGATTGTGGTGATTATGTTGTAATTATCAATGCTTCTAAAGCTAGATTTACTGGTAAAAAAATGGAGCAAAAAGAATATTTCACACACTCAGGGTATTTTGGTAGTACAAAAACTCATAAAATGTCTGAAATGTTAACAAGCAATCCAGAAAAATTATTCAGATTAGCAACTAGAGGGATGTTACCTAAAACAAAACTTGGTAAAGTTATGATCAAAAAATTAAAAGTATATGCAGATGCTGAGCATCCTCATTCTGCGCAAATTAAAGGATCTTAATTATGGCAAAAATTTACGCAACAGGTAGAAGAAAGTCTGCAGTAGCTAAAGTATGGTTAGAAGCTGGAAAAGGTGAAATCACTGTTAATGGTATGTCTTTAGACGTATGGTTAGGTGGACATGAAGCTATTAAAAAAAGAGTTATGCAACCATTAGAAGTAACTAAACAAGAAACTTCTGTTAATCTAGTTATCAAAACTGTAGGTGGAGGTTACTCTGCACAAGCTGATGCTGTTAGACATGGTATTTCTAGAGCACTAGTTGCTTTTGATGAGCAATTTAGAGTTATTGTTAAACCATTTGGTTTATTAACTAGAGATGCTAGATCAGTTGAAAGAAAAAAATACGGTAGAAAAAAAGCAAGAAAGTCTGTTCAGTTCTCAAAAAGATAATCGAACAAATTTTATTCTATTTTCAAAAAGGGAGAACATTTATGTTCTCCCTTTTTTTATGCCAAATTCCTTATTTACTATATATTATATATTGTTTTACTATATTTTTGTAAAAAACAAAATTTTAGCTCTTTTCTTCATTCCTTTATTAAGTACTACTCATTCCTCTTTATTACTCTTTATAAAAGCCCTAAATCAATAAAATATATAAATATTATAAAATTTCATTTTTTTTACATTTTATTGCTTTATACTTTTAAGATATAGAATTAATTAAAGGATTACTATGAAACAAATTTTTACGAAAACGGTTAAAAGTTTAGCACTGGCTGGACTATTAGTTACTGGTATGGCTACTAGTAGTGTTGCAGCAGATGTTGAGAAGATTCACTTCTTAATTCCTGGTGGAGCTGGTGGTGGTTGGGATGGAACTGCTAGAGGTGTTGGTGAAGCATTAAAGAAATCAGGTTTAGTTAATCAAACTTCTTTTGAAAATATGAGTGGTGGTGGTGGAGGTAAAGCTATTGCCTATATCATTGAAACTGCTAAAAAACAAAAAAATACTTTAATGGTAAACTCTACTCCAATCGTAATTAGATCATTACAAGGTGTGTTTCCACAATCATTTAGAGATTTAACTTTGGTTGGTTCTGTAATTGCTGATTATGGTGTTTTAGTTGTAAGAAAAGACTCTAAGTTCAAAACATGGGCAGATGTTCAAGCAGCATTTCAAAAAAACCCTAGAAAAGTAAAAGTTGCAGGTGGTAGTTCAAGAGGTTCTATGGATCATTTAGTTGCAGCACAAATTTTTAAAGCAGCTGGTGGAAACCCAACATCTGTTAGATATGTACCTTATGATGCAGGTGGAAAAGCAATGGCTGGTTTATTAACTGGTGAAGTAGATGTTCTTTCAACTGGTCTTGGTGAAGTATTAGAAAAACATATGAAGGGTCAATTAAAAATTATTGGTGTTACTGCTGATACTGCAATTGAAGGAATTCCATCATTTAAAAGCATGGGTGCAGACGCATACTTTGCAAACTGGAGAGGTTTTTTTGCAGCTCCAAACTTACCAAAAGCAAAAACAGACGCAATGGCTGCTGTTTTAAAGAAAATGTATGACACTCCTGAATGGGAAGTAGTTAGAAAAAGAAACGGTTGGGCAAATTTATATAAACCAACTTCAGAATTTAAGAATTTCTTAGAAAGTCAAGAAAAAGTGATCGGTTCACTTATGACTGAAATGGGATTTTTATAGAATAGTGGGCTTAGCCCGCTATTTTTTTACAAAGGAAAGAATTATGACAAAGAACACCATAGGATCAATATTTTTTTTAGCATTTTCATGTTTTTATTTTTTAAACGTATTTAATATTAAGAAAATGCCAGGAAACCAATTTGAAGTGATGTCGGCATCTACTTTTCCATATTATATTGGATTAGCAGGAATAATCATCTCACTTTTAATACTTATTTTTTCATTCGTCGATAAAGACGGAGAACGTATAACACTAAATTATTTAAAAACTTTAGATTTTAAAACAACAGCATATTTTGTAGCAGCAATGTTATTTTACGGTTTTACGATAAGAAGTTTAGGTTTTATAATATCAACTATTATTTTTTTAATAATTGGTTTTGTACTTTTAAAAGAGAAAAACATGAAAAAAATATTGTTAATATCAGTAGGAGTATCCGTAGGATTTTATTTATTACTTAATAATGTATTAGGTGTATATATTGATCCAGGAATGTTAGTTGAATACTTCGTAGGAGAAGAGTCATGATGGAAGGTATTTTACAAGGAGTCTCAACGGCTCTTTCAAGTTACAATATAATGATGGTAATCGTTGGTTGTTTTGCAGGTACATTTATTGGTATGTTGCCAGGTCTTGGTCCCATTTCAGCAATTGCTTTAATGATTCCAATTACGTATGGAATGGAACCATCATCTGGTTTAATTTTAATTGCAGGTGTTTATTATGGTGCTATTTTTGGAGGTTCGACATCTTCCATTCTAATTAATGCCCCAGGAGTCGCAGGAACGGTAGCCTCCTCTTTTGATGGTTACCCAATGGCAAAAGCTGGACATGCAGGTAAAGCCTTAGCAATTGCAGCATATTCTTCTTTTACTGGAGGAACTATTGCAGCAGTATTCTTGCTTATTGCAGCACCTGCTTTAGCACAAGTTTCTTTGTCTTTTCAATCTTCTGATTATTTTGCATTGATGGTTCTTGGACTTACCGCAGTTGCAGCATTTGCTGGAAAAGGAAAGTTTTTAAAAGCAGCTATTATGACTGTATTTGGTCTTATGTTAGCAACAGTTGGTACTGATTCAGATTCTGGATTGCCTAGGTTTACTTTTGGACGATTAGATTTAATTGATGGAATTTCATTTTTACTTCTTGCTATGGCAGCATTTGCGCTAAGTGAAGCAATGATGAATATTTTAGATAATAAAGAACAAACACAAAAAGAAATAGATGATTTAAATGCTTCTATTGGTTCTTTAAAAATTTCAAGAGCAGAAATAAAAGAAATGGCTCCAACAGTAGCAAGATCTTCAGTTCTTGGTTTCTTTGTTGGTGTCCTTCCAGGAGCAGGGGCAACGATTGCATCATTTTTAGCTTATGGAATGGAGCGATCATTTGCAAGTGCAAAAGAAAAACTTAAATTTGGTAAAGGTAGTGTTAAAGGATTAGCAGCTCCAGAGAGTGCAAATAATGCAGCTTGTTCTGGTTCTTTTGTTCCTTTATTAACACTGGGAATTCCAGGTTCAGGAACAACGGCTATTATTTTAGGTGCTTTAATTTCTTATGGAATTCAACCAGGACCTACAATGTATGTAGATAATCCAGCACTATTTTGGTCTGTAATTATTTCAATGTACTTAGGAAATCTTGTATTATTGGTTCTTAACTTGCCGTTAATTCCTTATATCGCAAAATTATTAACCTTGCCAAAAAAATTATTATTGCCACTAATTATCTTCTTTTCTTTAATTGGAGTTTATTTAGTAACCTTTAATAATTTCGATATCTATATGATGACAATATTTGCAGTAATAGCACTATTTATACGTATTATTGATTTTCCAATGGCTCCTATGATTTTAGGATTTATTTTAGGTGGAATGATGGAAGATAATTTAAGACGTGCGTTAACAATTTCTGATGGTTCTTTGGCTTTTCTTTGGGAAAGACCAATTACTTTTACTATTTTGATAATTACTGTTATTTTACTATTAATGCCACTATTAGGTGAAGTTTATGATAAACTTAAAAAAGGTAAAGCTTAATTGCTTTCCCTTTTAGGGGTTTAATATATGGAAAAATTTAAAAAATACACTATTCTTTATGTTGAAGACGATGAAGGGGTAAGAACTATTAATGCCCGCTTTTTAAATCGTATGTTTAATGAACTTTTTCTTGCAAACGATGGAGAAGAAGGTTATGAACTTTACTTAAAATACCACCCAGATATCATTCTTACAGATATTAATATGCCTAAAATGGATGGAATAACCTTAAGTAAAAAGATACGAGAAAAAGATTCAAATACAAAAATCATTGTATCTACTGCATTTTCAGATAAATCTTATCTCTTAGATGCCATTGAACTCAATTTAGAAAAATACATCATCAAACCTTTAACCAATAGAAATTTACTCCCTGCTTTAACAAAAGCAGTGAATGCCTTAGAACTAGAACTTGATTTTACAGTCACCTTAGATGAAGGTTTTTATTTTGACAACAACACTTCTTTATTTTATTATGAAAATAAGGTCATAGATTTAAATAAAAAAGAATTATTATTTTTAAAACTCTTGGTTTTAAATAAAAATAGAATAGTATCATATGAAGAGATTGAACAAAAAGTTTGGGAAAACGAATATATGAGTTTAAACTCTTTACGAACTACTATTGGGTTCTTACGAAAAAAAATACCCTTTAACTGTATCAAAAACATTTCAAATATGGGATATAAATTAAATCTTGAGAAAAAATTATAAATTAAACACAGAACAGGGCATAAAAAAAATAACCCTGCTTTCTTCAACTATCATTATTTTAACCGTAGCAACTATTATAGGTTTCATCCTAATAAAAACACAATATGATAATTTTAAAACCAGAATTAATAGTTTTGAAAGTACTCTAATTGAGCGTGAAAAGTTTTATATCAAAACAAGTGTTGAAAACCTCAAAAATGACATTACTTTTGAAGAGCTTTCTATTTTAAATAATAAAAAAGAACGTATAAAAAATCAAGCAATAGTTGCTTATAACCTTGCTTATTCTTTATACAAAAAAACACAGTATCTAAGTAAAAAAGAACAAGTTTCATTTATAAAATCTTCTCTTAATCAAATGTCTCAAGAATCAAATGATATCAACTATTTTATTCTTAATCTACAAGGTGATTTAATATTAAACAGTGAAAATAAAGAAGATGAAAATAAAAACTATTATTCTTTTAAAGATATAAATGGTGTACAGTTTATAAAAAAGATGATTAATTCTCCTAAGAACAAACAAAACTATATTGAATACACTTGGTATAAGCCTAATTCTACACTTACTTCCAATAAAATCACCTATTCCACACATTTGTCTGAGTTAGGAATAATAATAGGTTCAGGGAGCTTTGTTGACAAAAAAAATGAAAAACTTAAAAAAACTATTTTAAAAAAGATTTCTAACTTGTCTTACAATAAAGAAGAATTTGTTTTTTTATACTACGTAAATTCACTAAACAATATAAGCCAAGAAAGTACCTTATTAATTGAAAAAAATATTCTAAGCACACAAATAGATAAACAAGCAATGAATGACTTATTGGTTAATACCAATTTTAAAGGAAATGATTATATTTTTTATAAAGACAAGGAACGCTTACTTTATGGAACATTTATTTCTCATTTACGTTTTTTTATATCCGCAGGTGTTGATTTATCCCATATACAAAAAATATCAAAAAAAGAAAGAATGGCCGCATTAGAAGAAATGTATGAGAAAATCATTTCTTTGGTAATTGTTATTACTATTATTACATTAATTTTTTTCATATTTTCTTTGTTATTTACCAAAAAAATTACATTAATTTTTGAGAACTACAAAAAGAATGTTATTTTAAATGAAGAAAAATACCATCTTTTATTTAATCACAGTAATGATGCATTTTTAATTTCAGAGCTTAGTAGCAAAAGTGCCAAAATAATTAACTTTAACAAAACAGCCTTGAAAGTCTCTTCTTTTTCTGAAAAAGAGATTTTAGAAAAAGACTTTTTTGAACTCTTTTTTGAACTTGAATTACAAGACTTGTTAAAAACAAAAAGCATACGAAAAACAGTAAAAATGAAGATAAATAATCATCAAATTAAAACAATAGAATTGGATGCCGTTATTTATACCAATGAAAAACAGCAATTACTTTTTGCTTCATTAAGAGATATTACTGAGAGAACTTTGTTAAAAGTCGAGAAAGCAAAACAAGAAAAGTTGTTAATACAAAAATCTAAAATGGCAGCTATGGGTGAAATGATTGGTAATATTGCACATCAATGGAGACAGCCTTTATCTCAAGTATCTGGTTTATTTGTTGATATTGAATCTGCTTATATGTATAAAGAACTAAACAAAGACTACTTACATAACAGAGTTAATGAAGCCAATGATTTAATTGAATATATGTCAAAAACTATTGATGATTTTAGAAACTTTTTTAATCCAAATGCAAAAAAAGAGCTCTTTTCTTTGAAAACTTCACTGAACGATACCTCTAAAATTATTCAGTCTACACTTGATTATCATCACATTGTATTAGAAGTAGCTATATTTAATGACTTAGAGTTATATGCCTATAAAAATGAGTATTCTCAAGCCATTCTTAACATAATTTCAAATGCGAAAGATACATTGATTGAGAGAAAAATACAAAACCCAATTATTAGAATCTATCTGCAAGATAAGAATATTTTATGTATAGAAGACAATGCAGGTGGTATTGATGAAAGTATAATTAAAAAAATATTTGACCCTTATTTCACAACTAAATTTGAATATGGAACAGGTATTGGTTTATACATGACACAATTAATTATTGAAAACAAAATGAATGGAAGTTTAAGCGCGGAAAATACAAACAAAGGTGCTTTGTTTAAAATAAAGGTCTAAAATGAAAACATTTTTTATTTTTTATACATTTTTTTATATTAGAATTTTTTTATGAATATTATTAAAAACCTTGTTCGAGGAAACGAACTTTTTAAAAAATACCAATATGTAGATTATGAAGATGAAATTAATGATTTAATTAAATATGGACAAAAACCAGAAGTCTTATTTATTTCTTGTTGTGACAGTAGAATCACACCTGATTTAATGTTGGGCTCAAAACCAGGCGATTTATTTGTCTTAAGAAATATTGGTAACTTTGTTCCACCTTTTAATGATGATGCCAGTTTTCACGGAACTGCAAGTGCCATTGAATATGCTGTATCTGTTTTGAATGTTAAACATATAATTGTATGTGGTCATTCGCACTGTGGTGCGTGTAAAAGTCTTTTTGAAGAAATCCCAAATACAAAAAACTTTATAAATGTAAAAAAATGGTTAAAACTAGGTCTTAAAGCAAAAGAAATCACCCTTAAAAAAAGCTATTCAAACAACGATGAAAAAGAGCGAGCAATGGAGAAAAACTCTGTTTTATGCCAAGTTGAAAACCTTCATACCTACCCTGCTATAAAAGAAAGATTAGAAAACAAGAGTATTAAACTTCATTCATGGTATATTCACTTAGAAGGTGCCAAAATTGAATATTATGACCAGGACAAAAAAGGTTTTAGAGATATTATTAACTATGAAGATTTTTCTTCCAACTAAAGCTTTTTTCATCAATATTTAGCTAATATTCTCTTAACAAATTATGTTTAAGGATAAACAATGCCATTATTAGATTCATTTAGAGTAGATCATACAATTATGCCAGCCCCAGCAGTTAGAGTTGCAAAAACTATGAAATCACCCTCAGGAGATACTATTACAGTATTTGATTTACGTTTTTGTGTTCCCAATGAAAAAATGTTAAGTGAAAGAGGAATTCATACTTTAGAGCACTTATTTGCAGGTTTTATTAGAGCACATTTAAATTCTGATACTGTTGAGATTATTGATGTTTCTCCTATGGGATGTAGAACTGGTTTTTACATGAGTTTATTAGGTGCTCCTGATGAAGTAACAGTAGGACGTGCTTGGAAAAATGCTATGCAAGATGTTTTAGATGTAAAATCTCAAGACGATATTCCAGAATTAAACTTATACCAATGTGGTACCTGTGAAATGCATTCACTTGACGAAGCAAAAGAAATTGCAAAAGATATCTTAGCTCATGATATTGGTGTAATGTCTAATAAAGACCTATTTTTAACAGAAACAAAAATGAAAGATTTAGGAATCTAATTTACAAAGGATTAAATTTTATTTAATCCTTTTCTTTTAAATGAAAAATTTAATTAAAACACTTGATGGTTCAAATACCTTATACTCTAATAAATATAAGCAAAACTTCCATGATATAAATACAGGTGCAATACAAGAATCCCTGAGTAAACACGTCATTCCTGCTTTTGATTTTCATAAAAATAAAAAACACTTGCGAATATTAGATATTTGTTTTGGTTTAGGCTATAACACTTTTTGTACCATTCTTTATATTATAGAACATAAATTAAACATTAGTGTAGAATTTTATTCCCCTGAATTTGATGAAAATTTAATTAGATCGCTTGAGAATTTTGAGTTTCCCAAGGAATTCAATCAAATACAACATATCATTACAGCCCTTTCAAGACATAAGTTTTATAAAGATGATAGTATTTGCATCAATTTGCATATTGGAGATGCTAGAGCTTATATAAAAACCTTAAATAATATTGACATAATATATCAAGATGCTTTTTCAAGTGAGGTAAATACAGAACTATGGACAGTAGAATATTTTAAAGATATTTATAAGCTATGTAATGAAAACAGTGTTTTAACTACGTATTCAGTAGCTACTCCCATACGTTTATCTTTATATGAAGCTGGATTTTATATCTATGAAATAAAACCCATCAAAAAGAAACAAACGCTTGCATTTATATCTTTAAAAGATATAAATGCAAAATATATTGATATGGAATTAAAAAAAACAAGAAATAAAGAAGCAAGAGCTCTTCATGATTAAGAATATCCTTGAAGTAAAAAAACGAAGTTCTTATTTAATCTGCAACTAAACTATCCAAGACATATCGTTGCAGATCTTTTTTTACTACTTCTTCTTTCATAGCTTTTTGAAAAATTTCTTCTACTTTAAATTTGTATTCTTTATATTCAAAAAAGGGAAAATGAATCAACCAAGACTCTTCAATAACCTTGCTAGCCATTCTATCTTTTAGCCATACCTTAAAAAAATTAAACAATATAAAAACGGTTGCAGTAAATACAATTGACGCTAAGATTGAAGCATGAGAATCTAAATTAGCAAAAGTTGTATGTGCAATTAATGCCATAGGAAGAACAACTAATGTCGCATATAAGAGATATATAATATAAGCACGTCCAATTTTTAGCCTATACCCTAATTTAATATTATCAACTTGTAAACCCTCATTAAAACGTGAATTAGCAACCAATAGATCTTTAAATAAAACCGGCTGTTTAGATTTAGTAAAACAATAATTTAGTATTTTTTCTAACATTCATAACCTTGTAAAATATTTCTATATCTTATCTTATTTTACTTAATACTAAGTTGATAAGCTTTATTAAAATCCCTATTTAATAATATAAATACGCTCATGTAATTTGGCTTTTTGTATTAGAGAAGAGTATAAAAATTAAAAAAGTAATAGTGAATAGTGAATAGTGAATAGTGAATAGTGAATAGTGAATAGTGAATAGTGAATAGTGAAAGGGTTTCAATACTTTTCTTAAAATAGACATAAAATCCCGAAAAAAAGACTATGTAATCCTATTCAGTTAAAATCAATAGTTAGTAGGCATGTAATCCTGTGAATACAGGCAAAAAAAAAGCTTTACCATAAACAACTTAGAGTTGAATAAGATAAAGCTTTGGTTAAATACTTAAATCTGGCAACGGCCTACGTTTCCGACAAGGGGACCCTGCAGTATTATCAGCGATGAAGAGCTTGACTACCAGGTTCGAAATGGGGCTGGGTATTTCCTCTTCTCTATAATCACCAGAAAATAAGTAATAAACATTCCAATGAATATTTATTACTTACTTCTAAATATAGAATAAGTAAAAATTGTTAAAGTCTTTTGTTTGAACACTTGTCATTATCAAGCGTTAATACACTTAATAAGATAGTAGCCATTGAAAAATATAAAAATAAGCCAAACGATCTATTAGTACTGGTCAGCTAAACGTCTTACAACGCTTACACATCCAGCCTATCAACCAGCTAGTCTTGCTGGGA
>Ga0209395_1001753_pt1 | contig 29939 bp, 26 predicted proteins | sample GOMGulsemesocosm_3_FD_184635 | JGI IMG/M metagenome (GOLD analysis project Ga0209395, IMG submission 184635) | Methane-oxidizing microbial communities from mesocosms in the Gulf of Mexico - GOM9D Gulf of Mexico (SPAdes) (version 2) | ecosystem: Environmental > Aquatic > Marine > Cold seeps... | reverse complement strand
AAATATTCACTTAAACTCAATGGGGTGATACTACGTTGTTTGAAAGGTATTTCAGATACATCACCTACAACCTGCTCTTGCAATAATTGATGTTTTTCAACGAAAGCATCATCACCTAAAAATATTTTGTGTTGTAAATCATCCCAAATGTTCTTATTCACTCCTTCTCCAACGAAGTGCACATATTCTGCAATAGCAATGGACCGCTTTTCATCAAAATAACTTAACAGTGCATCCGTTGCTAACCAACTCGGCGATTCTTGCTTTCCAACCATAGAATGCCAGCTACTCCATAACCAATCTTCAGGTGTATCAACAATGTTTGCTCTAACAAGGTTTAAGACAATATAACGACATAGTGCGAGTAAATAAGCGTCCTTATCGACTAGAGTAGATTTATACCGACCTTGGAGAAGGTGGCCACTCTATGATATTTTCTATTGATAGATTGGGTAAAAACACCGTTTAATTGACGCATGCCTTTACTTAAATTAGCATCAAGTGTTTCTATTAATAGGTGCTAGTGATTGTTCATTAAACAATATGTATGTATCACCCAGTTGAAATGAGTGCAAACACCATTTAAAACATCTTTAAACAGCTCAAAATCACTCTCTGCGAAGTAGATTTCTTTTCTTTCATTTCCACGAGAGGTGACATGATAAAGTGTACCTGAAAACTCTAAACGTAAAGGTCGGCTCATACATGCTCTTATTTATTAAGAAGAATGCAAAAACCTTAGTCTAAAATATTAAATCATGCACAATGAAAGACCTGCCCCCTTTTATTATACGATAGAAAATCCCTAATACTTTTCCCATGATCTGAGGGTAGCTGGCAAACAGAAACCTAAGCTGAAAAGGAAAACTCAATACCCATTGTTGTATAGGCTCCCATGGCAGAATGTCATCCACCAGGGAGAAGAGGGTCAGGTATTTAATTTTGAATTTCGATAAATGTGAGTTTATTTTTAACTCGCAATGTGCCCTTTACGACTTAGCAAGCTAACTTATTAAAACCCAACATGTGCAACAGACACCTTGCTCGTATCTTCCACCTTTGAATCCTTATCAAGGAAAACAATATGTTTATTTTCTAACTCACATGGTGCACCAAGGAGCCTTAGAAAAATAAGTCGAAATGCCCCTCTTACGATTTAGAAACTATAATTTAGTGAGCAAATTAACTATGCATCACTGCAAACACTTTAGTAAAAGTGTCCAACAAATTCTCCCACCATTTTCCCTACCAAGCGAAGTCGCAAACGCCCCAAAAGCGGCTTATAAATCAACAAATAACGTCCAAATTACTGTATCACTACCATTCCGCCTCTCTATAACTTACTTTCTCTCAACAACATTATAAAGTAAGCAAAAAGTGCCTTTTAAAATTTTTAGCTTATAAGACGATTGCACCTGTGGGAACAGGTGTATTATGTTGCCGCACTAGCGCTTCTCAGTGAGAATGCTTCCATAATTTGTTGCTGACGCTCAACTAAGCTATCACTGATAAAACATAAACGGCTCCCCGTTTTTTGCATTTCTAGAATGCCTGGGATTTGCTTAGCCATAATGTCATCGTCTTCGCTTAAAGCATAAAGTTGAATATCATCACCAGGTAATGAACCTAATGCTTCATAAGCACCAGTTCCAATTGCAGTTAGATTAATATCGTTACCATCAATGCTACCACCCGCAAGTGCACACATTATTTTTTCTCCGTCAATTTCACTTTTCATCACCATGTATTGAATATGCCCAGCATGCTTTAGACCAAAACTTTCAAGAACAAATTTGTTTGTTTCTGGTGAAGCTGAAATATCTGTAATGATTTCACTTTTAAGCATAATATTATCCTTTAAATTATGAATACAACGAAGCTCCGCTGCATTTAGTCTTGTATTCTTTTAATTAACTATGAGTAAAAAGCAAAGGCTGGGCCAACTTTATTTTTTGAGTGTATTTATAAGAGGTTTTGAAGAAGATTAAATTAATAGCTAATTAAATTAGAAGCTTATAGTTACTTAGCTATTAATACTTCGAGAGTCTAGGAACATAGGCTCGGTGATATATAAGCCAGAACTAACCAATATTGAATTTAGAACGGCAATTGCTGCCACTTTATCTATCTTGAATACAAGTCGGTTGAGTTCACTCCAGCGGCCTATCACAGTTTGGGATGTGACGGATGCCCTTCCCTAATACCCTTTGGCGTCACCTTTGCCATCATTAGATTAGAATGTTTAATCAAGGGAGAATCACATCAATATTAAAGTGGTTGGTATTGATTTAGCGAAACAATATTTTCAAGTCTGCGTTCTTACTGATGAAAACAAGATCCACTCCAATAAAAAAGTAACTAGAGCACGCCTGTTAAGCGTTGTTCGTCAATTTCCAGAAGTTACTCTCATCGCAATGGAGGCATGTGGCAGTTCAAACTACTGGGATCGTACCTTAGCTAAAATGGGCTTTGAAATAAGACTCATTCCTCCTCAACACGTGAAACCATTTGTAGTTCATCAAAAAAATGATGCGAATGATGCTCGCGCTATATGTGAAGCTGCATTTAGGCCTGATGTTCATGGCGCGGGTGATTGATAACCTACTAAGACCTCGGATATATGACAGCAGACTGTTATCCTCATTAAAACTTGCAATAACCGGGGCGTCCATATATGCCCCAAAGAGCCTTAGAAAGCTAAGTCGCAAACGCCCGCAAAGCGACTTATAAATCAATAAAATGTATTTTTCGATCTAAAATTTACTTTAGAAAAATAAGAAATAAATTATATAAAATACGTACTCAATGGCATATCCACGCACTAAAAATCAACTTCTAAAAAATTTATTACTTTTTAGAAAATCGTGCATTGTACGGACTAAGTTCATCTCCAGATACAGTTGATAAAGCTCGATATAATGCGGGTCTACGACCACGTATCCAACGTCTCCCTGTACACTGTTCCAGTTCAGCGCCTTTTAAATCGGCGATCACCAGGTCATTATCTATATGATCACTTTCACTGAGGATCTCACCGTAAGGACCTATAATCATCGCATTTCCTGTTCTCACTTCATCCATATCAACCCCAACACCATTGCTGAATATGATAAATAACCCATTGTCATGGGCACGTGCAGGTAACCAACGCATTAACCATTCCCTGCCTTTTATTCCTTGCATTTCAGAATAAATTAACTCAGGATTTACCGCTCGGTTATGCCATAAGTCAGGATCAATTAGACCCATCGCTTTTGGGCTACGTGAATTACATCCGCCAGTTTGATGTGGTGCAATTAGAATATCAGCGCCTTTTAATGCAGTGATGCGAACATTCTCTATTAAGTTATTATCCCAGCATATTAAAATACCAACTTTACAACCATGTGGAGTATCAAAGACAGTATAATCATGTCCACTATCCATATGTATACTGACAAATGTATGTAACTTTCGGTGCTTTTGTACTTCACCATTAGGCATAGCAAACACGAAGGTGTTATAAAGCTTTCCATCTTGCCCCAGCTCAATTAACCCCGCACCTATACTAATGTTGTGCTTATGAGCAAGTGCCAATAAACGTTTAGTTGCCCTCCCACTAGGCACTGGCTCTGCAAGCGATTTTATCTGCTCTTTATTTAACTTAGAGACATGCCAATATCCAGTTATGCACATCTCTGGAAAAACGATTATTTTTACTGCTTTTTCTGCGGCTTGTTCAACATAATCCTTAATCACTGATAAGTTATAGTTTTTATCTCCCGCATGATGATTAAACTGCACAGAGGCAACACGAACATCTTTCATAATAAAACTCCTATTTGTAATTGATAGGGTCAGTATATAAAGTCACTTTCATTACGTATAATGAATAAAATTACACATTACATGAGATAAAGGAATGAAATGGACATAGATCACCTACATGCTTTTTGCCTATTAGCAGCTCATAAAAATTACCGAATTGCAGCAGAGCACCTTCATATTATTCAATCGGCACTCACTAAAAAAATACAACGCCTTGAGCATGAAATGGGAGCATTGTTATTTGAACGAGGTCGCCATGGCGCTTTATTAACACAAGTAGGCCGAACTTTATTGAATGACGCGCAACGTATAGTGCACAGTTTTTCAAGTTTTAAGACTCTATCTAAGTCTGTAGTTAATGGTACGGAGGGCCACCTCAATATCGGTTTTGGCATTTCTTTATTTCATAGTGCACCTAAAATCATTGCTAATTTTAAACAGCAGTATCCTAATGTACGTATTACTTTGAATGATATGCAATCACAACATCAACTAGATTGCTTGCTTTCTGGTGAGTTACAAATCAGTTTCAACCGGTTACCTGCAGGCAAACCATTAACAAGTTTTGCATTATTTACAGAGCAACTTGTTGTTGCCATTCATGAAGATGAGTCTGTCGATGGGAGTATGTTATGGGAACATTTACAAAAACGACCTTACTTATCGTTAAACCCCAAACGAGGGCCTGGACTTGATAAACAGATCCAACAATACCTTCTGGCTAAAAATATCGGTTTGTCCACCACTCAATACTCTGATGACATTTTAACCTTGTTAGCTTTAGTTTCAGCTAAGTTGGGTTTTGCAATATTACCTGCAAGCGCTAAAAATATTAACCAAAAGCACGTTAATTTTATACCATTAAATGGACCATTTTCAAGCTGGGAAGTAGGAGTAGTATGGAATGATAATTTTTCAGATCCTGTGCGTGAACGTTTTATCGAATTGCTTAAGTCCTCTTTCTAAGGCGCTTTTGCCCGAAGCGAGTTAGAGTTAATACAGAAAAATGAACGCCTACGCTTCGGCACCTAAAGTCACATATAGTTTGCAGTTGAATTATTAGTCACAAAAATTGCTATCGTATTGATACACGGTTGCTGTTTTGGTTAATGAGTTGGTAGAATTCCAATCACCTAAAGTATTATGTAGCTGCATTGCAATAAATAATTTCTGAGCACGGGTCACTACGTTGTTACTAAAGTTTTCGTTAGTATCTTCATTTTTAAACGATATTTCCGCTACGATTGGTTGGATACTGCTGACCACTTCGTCATACCATAAGGTTAGAGAAAACTCGGCATCTAAAGCACCTAAATCTACAGTGGCACTTTTATATACGTATTCACTTACCGTTAAGTTACCTACTTTTACGATTTCCAAATTTTCATCGTAGTTTTCACTCTGCAAACCTCGATAGAGTCCAACTGGATCAGACATTTTATTCAAGTTTTTATTGTTACTAATACTCTGTTTAGTTGAATAGGAATATTTACTGACAAAAGGCACTGCGATGTCTTCTTCAAACTTACTTTCCCAGCCAGACACTGTGCCACCCATATTTTTTTTAGTGGCGATAAATCGGTCTACAGAACGATATTTTAAGGTTACTTCTCGCTCTCCATCTTTTACTCGTTCTCGAAAAATGTAATCTGTATTGTATAAGTTGCAACTACCCTGCACATCGTAAAAAATAACAGTACGGCTTTTGTCTCAACTTAGGTTACCGCTCGTATCACGCTCTATTGAGCCGTTTTCAATCACGTTTTTTAATGTAGCCCAATAGTTGCTGACTTTATTTTCTCGCACAGAGGAATTACCCGTAAATAACCCTGTATCTAGCAATATTCTATACTCACGAGAACCAACATCTATATCAGCAACTAGCACGGGCATCGCCAAACATAACATCGCTACTGAAACCAATTTACTGACTATTAAATTATTCAAATCTATTTCTTGGCTATTCCAAAATATGAAGTTTTAAAACGTGGGAGCTTCTTATCTAGAAGCTTGTTCTGCCAGATATGAGTAGCAGTTATTACTGATTAAATAAGCCAATATTAAATTTTATTTAAGCATGCAATTAACGTATTAATGACCATATCAACCTTATTCAATCACCCTGCCTATAAAGATTTGTTTGTTTTCTGCAACTTACCACCAGATGGTAATAATAATCATTTGCACTTGAGTTATCATAAGTATAATATGCGCCGACACTAATTTATATAAAGGACTATTCATGCAAGTTAAACCGGTAAATACTCTATTACCACTGATCCCACTGTTGTTATCTCCAAGTCTATTAGCACAAGAGTCAGAATATCAAGCAGAAATCGAAACGATGCACATTTCAGCAAGTCGTTCAAATGTTGAGTTACATAACTCACCACAAGTTGTGACTGTTATTAGCAGAGAACAAATCGAAGAACAATTATCAATCACTACTGATTCATCGCAAATTTTAAGTAACCTTTTACCTGCTTATACCCCAAGCAGACAAAAACTAACTGGCAGTGGTGAAACGTTTCGTGGTCGTGTACCTTTGTTTATGATTGATGGCGTGCCACAATCTAATCCACTTCGACAAACAGGACGTTCTGCTCATAGTGTTGATCTTGCGCTGATTGAAAGAATTGAAGTGATACATGGTGCTAATGCTATCCACGGTCTAGGTGCTACAGGTGGTATTATTAACTTCATAACCCGCCGCCCAGACAGTGGCAGTATTAATCAGTCTTTTAACATTCAGGCCACCTCTCCAACATCAGAATTAAATTCTGATAGCTCAGGTTACAAATTATCCTATGGCGTTAATGGTAATTCTGGTGATTTTGATTATCTACTTGGTATGAGTTACGAGGATCAAGGTATTTATATTGATGCAAATGGTGACCCTGTTGGTGTGGATAATGTGCAGGGAGACTTAATGGACTCCGAAGCATATGATGTTTTAGCCAAGCTAGGTTACTGGATAGATGATAGTCAAAAGGTCGAATTTCAAGTTAACCGCTATGTGGCTGAAGGTAAGCAAAACTATGTGAGTATCATCGGAGATAGAGAAAACGGCATCGTTAGCTCATCACAAAAAGGTACGCCTGAGGGCATGGCAGCAAGCAACAAGGTGCTTACGATCAGTACTTCTTATCAAAATGACGATTTATATGGTACAGAGTTAATGGTACAAGCTTACCATCAACAGTTTAATGGTCTTTTTGGAGCGACACAGAGTAAAACATTTCAGGATCCAGATATTGCCCCTGTTGGCACTTTATACGATCAATCAGAATTACAATCTTCAAAAATGGGCATTAAAACAACCCTTCTTAAAGAAGGTTTATTTGATCAAAGATTCAATATAACAACTGGTTTTGATTTATTACAAGATCGTACTGAACAGAGTTTGGCGATAACAAACCGTAGCTGGGTACCTGAAACAAAATTAATAAACTATGCTGCTTTTGTGCAAACGGAGCTCTCTTTGCTTAGCAATTTAGTTTTACACTCAGGCATTCGTTATGAATTCGCTGAATTTAATATCGATGACTTTCAAACGCTTGCCTCTAAAAATTCAACCAAGGTTGCAGGTGGTGATCCTAGTTTTGAAGAACCACTATTTAATGTTGGTTTGGTATTTCATCCAGTAGAAACGGTGCGCATTTTTGCCAACTATTCTGAAGGTTTTGGTATGCCTGATATAGGACGTGTATTAAGAGGTATAAAAATTCCTGGCCAAGATATTGATACAATGCTGGACGTACAGCCAATAGTAACTAATAACACGGAAGTGGGTATTCGATTCAATAACAATACTGTGGATTTAGAGTTTAGCTATTATCGCTCTAGTGCCGACTTCGGCTCTCGCTTGGTTAACGTTGATGATCATTATGTATTAAACCGTGAAGAAAATGAAATTAGTGGCTTTGAAGCCATTGCAGGCTATCAATTAACTGAACAACACAAAGTAAAATTGGCCTATTCATATATTGAAGGTGAATATGATAGTAATGCAGATGGTAGTTTAGATAAAAAATTAAGCGGTGCTAATATTTCACCTAATCGTTTGATTGCCAGCTGGACAAGCCACTGGAGTGATAATGTAAGTTCATTTTTACAAATTAACCATGCCTTTGACCGCTCATTCGAAGCACCAGAAAATGAGTTTACTGGTTACAGTTTAGTAGATGCATCTGTTGGATATAAGCTACCTTACGGTAAAGTTAATCTTGCGGCTGCAAACTTGTTAAATACAGATTACATTACTTATTATTCACAAAGTGCAACCACTAAGGATGATCGATACTTTAAAGGACGAGGTAGAACCGTAACCCTAGGTTACAGCATGGACTTTTAGTAGAGAAGTTTACTGATAAGTAAATTTCCAACGGCCTTCAATTACAACGATGATAATTGAAGGCCAATTTTGACTCATTGTTTAACAATATAGATATTAACTCAGTTACGCTAACAGACTAAATATTAGCTGTTTATCTGAAATGGTTGGCAATACGTAGCTTGGTGAAATCGCATTTTCCAGCGCGGGTTATTTAATACCCAGATAGAAGAACGATTAGTAAAACCCTCATAATTACCTTAATGTACGTTTTTAGCCTTTCTATCACTTCAATGTAAATACCTAGCCTTCTGTATTGTTTATCGCTCAGAACAAACAGTATTTGATGAAAAGTAACTCTACATGGCAACAAAATAACAAACTATGCAGTTATCTATTGGTTTTATTCTCGTAGCCCTAGATTTCACCTAGCGTTCCAATCACAGAGCACCCATTCACTTTATAATTTACGCAGTTATGTGCATCTGGTTGAACGAGGGGTTGCTCTGTCAATAGCGTAATCGTTAATTCAATCGCTTGTTCAATGTCTATTCTTTACTTTAACCAGAATGAACTTAACTTAAACCGTGGTGAACTTTAAAACACGAAACCCTAATTGCTCAGATAAATTCTGTAGCTGATCGCTCGACACTGAAATTGTTTCGGTAAGACTTGATGTGTCTTCTACTACTTCAGTCAATGACATGAGGTTACGGTTTATTTCTTGTATAACCGAAGCTTGTTGCTCTGCGGCAGTCGCAATTTGCAGGTTCATATTGTTGGCTACTTCACTGTAATTTTTTATGTCACTTAAAGCGAGCTCTACATTTTTAGTATCAACAACGCTGCTTTCTGCTTGTGCTTTACCTAAGCCCATTGCTGAGACTGCTTCTGCAGCTAATGATTGTAGACGGATAACAACATGTTCAATTTCTTGTGTTGATGCTGCTGAACGTTGCGCAAGCGTTCTAACCTCATCAGCAACAACCGCAAAACCTCGGCCTTGCTCGCCAGCCCTAGCCGCTTCTATCGCAGCATTAAGAGCAAGTAAATTGGTCTGGTCAGCTATGCTACGAATATCATTAAGCATGCCCTCGATATTATTACTTTCTTTGTTTAAGTCTTGGATAATCAAGCCAGACTTTTCAATATCAATCACAAGTTTTTCAAAGCTTTTTCTATTTTCTTCAACCAACAAGTGACCACCATTTGATGCTTCCTTAACTGAAAGTGACGCTTTTGCGGCTTCAGTTGCATTAAAAGCAACATCGACGACAGAATCACTTACTTGAGTTAGGGCTAAGACAACTTGTTCGCTATCACTTAATTGACGATTAACTCCCACGGTGGCTTGTACACTTGATTTCTTTAAATCATTAGACGATTGGGCTAGTTCTAATGATGACGTTTTCACCTCGGACATTAAGGCTTCAAATTCGACCATCATTTCATTATATATTGTAGCCATTTCGCCTATTTCATCATCTCCTGAAATGCTTGCTCGTAAACTTAAATCCTTTGAACTTGCAACCCGTGTCATTAATTTTGACAAACTTGTTACGCGTTGAGAGATATTATTGGCGAGAATAATGAGTGCCAGCATGACAAGTATTATTAGACACAGTCCGACAATAATGTCGATTAACTCTTTCTTTGCTATGTGTTGATCTATATTTTCTAGTGCAAATTGATTAAACGATTTTAAAAGTGTTTCAGCTTGATGAATATTATTTCTCATTTCGCCAAGCAGTCCCTGAGAACTCGTTAACCCAAAGATCTTTTCACCTTGCACCAGTTGTAAAAACTGTTTTTCGTAATTATCTAAGGCTGATGTTGCTCTCTGTTTAAAGTCACCCGCCTCTTCAGTGCTTGTTAATTTATTGCGCATAATTTTTATACGCTGACTAAATTTATCTACATATTTTACATCACGCCTAAGCATGAAGTCTTTTTCATGCCGGCGTAACATCAACATAGTTCGCATCAAGCTGTGTAATTCTAAACTCGAACCTGTTAAACGTTCTCGTTCCGTCAATAAACTCTCTATCTGATGTACTTCATTTCGTAGCGAGCCGTACAGGCCATCTTTAGCATGCAGACCAACTATCTGCTGCTGCTGAACAAGTAAAGAAAAGGTTTGCTGGTAGGTAGCTAATTGCTCTCTAAGCTCAGCTAGCGCTTTATTTTTAATATTAACGACTAATAATTGCTGCTCTATCTGGCCCAAAGTTAAAGTCACTTCCGCGACTGTTTTCTTAAATTTAACTAAATACTTAAGATCTTTTCTCGCGATAAAATCCTTCTCATGACGTCTTAGCATTAACATTTCAGCTTCAAGCTGTACTGTTTTCTGAGAAATATTATTAAATTCCATTAACGTTGAAGTAGCGAAATAATTATAAGAAATCAAAATCACGAAACCAAGACCCGCTAGTATTGCTAATAAACCCAACTTTTTCTTTATGCTCAAACTACTCATTATTAATTCCTTTAAACACTCATCTTTATTGCAAATTCATTGCAGTTATATTTCAATCTTATGACAGTAAAATTACAGTTTTATTACAGGATAAAAATTGAATGCATAATAAAAGTTTTAGATAGTTAATTGTTTGATTATCCATCGGATTTGAAGTGTAGGTCAAAATATTTCAAAGTCTAAATTATTCAAATTTAATTTGAGATAACAAACTTATTAGTGTGTAAGTTAGCGATGTAACGGGGTAAAAGCTGATCTTACCTTACCTTAAATAGCAACCCTTTCGGAACACGAGTAAGGCACTTCTTTGATATCGTTTTTTGCTTAAAAGTAGTATTACTTTCCTTCGGGTCCCCCTCCTGTTTGGTTAATAGGAATAACGCTGACAATCACCATGAAAAAACGGCGAAAAGGCTGGAGGCAAAAAGGCAGGACACCCAAACCTTAGAGCAAGTAAACAAATAGTTAGGAAACAAAGTCTTTGGGTATCCCCGAGTAGACTTTAGATTGATAATCTCGCAAGCGCCCACATTGTAATATGAGTTATCTACCTATGAAAATTCAAAATCAAAGGCTTGGCACTAATCCCCTCAGCATTTTGTGCCATTTATGCCTCAATAAGCTATAAATACGTGGGTAATATTACTTAACGACAACACTTAGCTTATAATAGTGTAATACAGTTCTTAGTGCTTTAAATACACGCCCTCCTTCTACTAGCAAAGGATTGAACATTGGCTATTTTCGTACTGAATGACCCCGTTGATAACGATCTGTTCTCAGATACCTATGATGAATTTATAGAGAAATATAGCATCTGTGAAATGAACATTGTAAACCTTGAGCAAACTCCTACAGATAGCGTTTTACTTAACGATCTGTTTCGCACTATCCATACAGTAAAAGCCAATGCCAGTATATTGGCCTTTGTGCCAATGGTGACCATTCTACAAGAATTAGAAACCGTACTCGATCTAGTGCGTAAAGGTAGTATTCCCTTTTCAGATAGAGTCGGTGATTTGACGCTACTGTTAATGGATAAAGCCCGTGATTTTATGGATCAGTTTCGTAAAGAACAGCAAGTTAACTACAGCCAACAGCTTTATTCTGAAGTAGAAGAAGGCCTACAAGCGCTTTCTACTGCCTCACATGGAATGATTGCGGCACAGCTAGTCAATCTCATCGCAATCATTGATCCTGATACTTCGATCACCGTGCCGATAGAGAAGCATTGGTTAGAAAGGCTGACAGAGCCCAGTGAAGACTTAACGTTTCTCTATCAAATGGCGCAAACTTGTGAAATCCGTGTAGGGTATTGGCAAGGTCGGACAGATCGCGTTCTGCAATTGGCATTATCAATGAACCTCTCGGCGGGAAGCCCGGTCAACGCCAATACATTGGCCGCCTCGCTATTTTGTCACGATATTGCAATGGCTTTCTTACCCTCGCCACTGCTCAAGCAACAAAGCAAGTTAAAGCAAAGACAGTTACCGCTTGTTCGACAACACGTACAAACATCTTCACAACTGATGTGCTCTATTCACGACTCACACCAAGCGGGTAGCATGCTAATGGAGCATCAAGAATTAATCGATGGTAGTGGCTACCCCAATCATTTAGCCGCAGAACAGATAAGTGCAGGGGCTAAAATTATTGCGATCGTTCACACCTTTGAAGCAATTACCCATGGGCATTCCAGTACCTCATTACACAAGAGACCTCTCATGCGTGCATTATTAGAAATCAACAAAAAAGCGGGGATTGAATTCAGTGAGTACTGGGTAGATATTTTCATGAATGTTGTACGACGCTTCTACTAAAATAGCAGTGCTACCAGCATATAGCTGACACACTTCAACTTGCGCACTAAAACCGTTGAAGTGGAGGAATAGATTTTGATTTTTGCTCTGTATTAGGAAAACATAGCGTGAGCTAAGTGACTTCACAGCTAAAAAGACTAAAATACCTTACTGTAGTTTGCGCCCTTGTTACTTTAGAACAAGTATACCAATTGGATAGTGTCTGCCTTTTTATTTTGAAGTTTAAAGTTAGTAATTGTAAGTGATGCGGGTGAGAAGCGAAGCTAAAGCAGAACTTACTAATGGGTGCCTTCTTCCCTCTTTGAAAACGTTTAAACTTTCTAAACACCTTTACTAACCTCATATTAGTCAAACAAAACACCTCGGATTATTTTACGTTTCCGCCACATTAACAATGCGTAATAAAAGAAACTATCCCAAAACACCTAAGATTTAACTTACTTGATTTTATCTAAATTAAAATAGGCTCCCAATCTTTATATGGTTTTCTATTTATCACAATACAATCACATTTCTATTACATTTCAGCATGCTAATTTTTTATGACCCATTTTCGTGTTTCAATGATTCTTCGTAGGTAACTCATTGTTTTGAATATAGCTAGTAATTATATGCTACAAAAGATGGGGGGCTGTTGAGTTATACAAATTAAATGATAAAGGATTGTCGTTATGAATAAAAAAAATTATACCCTAGCGCTGGCGACCGTTGCCTGTTGCCTAGCCAGTCAATCAGCACTCGCAAACGTAGATTGTGATAATCGCACAGAGTGGGATATACAACAGGTTTTTACTGGGGGTGATCAGGTCCAGCATAAAGGGCACGCATACACAGCTAAGTGGTGGACCAAGAGTAATAAACCACAACAAAACGCCACTAACTCGGTCTGGGGGTTAGATGGCAGTTGCCTTGGTAGCACCTCGCCTATCATCGAACCTCCGGTAATTAAAATTCCAGAGCCAACTCCCACAATACCCACACCAAGCCCAGTTACGCCACCTGTCGATACAATACCACCAATAGATACAAATTCAGGAAAAAGCTGTGGCCCGTATAGCAAAGGGAAGAGCTTTAATGCCGGTGATAACGTCTACACCCAGGACGGCTCTTTTCAATGTCTTGTAGGCGGTTGGTGCTCATCAGCTTCCAGTGACTATCAGCCTGGAGTCGGTTTTGCCAATACACTGGCTTGGAAACCTATTTCTCAAAACCTGTGCGCCGAGCCAACACCAGTACCAGTCACCAGCGAAACTAATCCACCAGGTTCTCCAAAAGGCGATAAAGATCCCTATTTTCCTGATCACGCTCTAGTAGGTGTTTGGGATAACTTCTTAACCTACACCAGCCACACTGTATCGAAAGAATGCCCGAAAAGACTGCTCGACCTTGCCGATGAATGGGACATCATTATGGTTAATAGCGCAAGCGTCAAACTATTGCCAAACTTGGATCCAACGGTTTACATGGACTACGAAAGCCGTACTCAAGGCGTTCTAGAATTTGCTCTCTACGCAGGCCAAGCCCCTATCAAATATGCTCCAGGACAAACGCCTAGCCAAGCGTATATTGACAACCTAAATAGCGATCGTAAATCTTTACATGTTCTCTGTGAAGCACTTGATCCTGACCAATTTAAACAAGATATCAAGACTCTTAAAGCACAAGGTAAACATGTGTTTTTATCGGTATCTAAAATAGCAGGTTTCATTAACAACGATATCAAATCTGCAGAATTTTTATCTAGCAGCAGCCAGATAATTGATGAGTGGGGATTCGATGGCATAGATCTAAACTTCGACGTAAGCGCACACAGCCATATGATCAACATAATACGCACTCTGCACGACAATTATAACGATCAACTTTTCTTCACCATGAATGCTCAGTATTCCGGACTGGATAAGTTGCGCGATATAGTGGATTTAACCTATTTAAAACAAGTCAATGTTAACGCAACCAGCTCCTCTGAATTGATTGCAATTATTCGCAAACTCATTGATGGGGCTCCGAATACCGATGGCAGTTTCTTCCACGGTTTACGCCCAGACCAAATTGCTATAGGCATTAGCCCAAACAGAGACATTACCTTCACTACCCCTAAAGTTTCCCGTTATGAGCTTAATACTAATCGCGCTAGGTGCTTATCAGAGGGTGGCACAGAACAAATGTGTAATGCATTTTTCACTTATTTTGTCAGCGTTGATGACATTACTGATGCCGTAAATTGCATCAGCAATGGCCTGAACTGTGGCGATGCAGGGGAAGGAAACATCTACCCGAGTTTTAATGGTGTGCTAATCGATGCAATCGCCGAAGAGCAATACAGAAATGGCCGTCTGATTAAACCACTAAGCCAACTCTTGGATGCTCTCTGAATGTAGTGCCCTCTGCGACATAGACAAAGAGGAAAAGTCAGATTCACCATAACAATTATTAAACACACAACTTAATGGCTACCTAAATGGTGGCCTTTTTTGTGTATTACAGTAAGTTCCTAAGGTACTTTGTGTTCCCATGCGAGCTTGTAGACCAACTCGCTTTCGCCCCCATTGCGACTTAGCTAGGTATAAATTTGTGGCCAATTTTACTAAGCCACATCAGCACCACTGCATACTGATGCTTTTTAGTTATCGGATATTATCAGCTTCTGATTAAATCATATCGTATGTTTTTATGTGAAAATATTTTGGAGCGATTTTTACCTAATACGTTTTTTATATATTTCCAAGGGGGTAACATAGGCATCAAAAAGCTTATAAGTGTCGAATTAATTTATGACTTTTTTGATTAAACGAGTTTAATCTTGAAAAAATGAATCATTAAATCTCGTTTAACAACTTGTCCGTGCTATCTAGAGCAGATCATAATGCCAAAGTGAAGCCTACAAATGTAACTAGCAATTAAAACAAAAAATAATGCAAAAAATTAATTGTTAAGTTTTGCTAATATGAGAGATAAAAATGATTAAATACGATGCAAAAACGTTAGAAATATGTACCTCTTCAGCTAACGAGCAACAATTAATCAAAAATGTCGAGAACAGTTTGTCACCGGTTAATTATTTTAAAGGTGATAAACGATGGAATTTACAAGATCGTATGAAACACTATGGTGTTCCAGGTGTTGGCATTGCTGTTATAAAAGATTACAAAATAAGTTGGTTTAAAACATACGGCCTAGCCGATAAAGAAACGGGTGAAACTGTGAGCAACCAGACTTTATTTCAAGCTGGTTCAGTCTCTAAACCAGCAGCAGCATTCGCAGCATTGCGTTTGGTCGAGGCGGGAAAACTATCACTTGATGCTGATATTAATACCGTACTGAAAAGCTGGAAGCTTCCAGAAAACCAATTTACCGCTAAAAAAAACGTTACCTTGCGACAGTTATTAAGCCACACAGGTGGATTAACGGTACATGGATTTAGAGGCTATTCCGTTGACGAAAAAGTACCAAACGTCATGCAAATACTTGATGGCGAAAAGCCAGCTAACTCTTCTCCTATTCGGGTGGACAAAGAACCTGCTGGTAATTATCGTTATTCCGGAGGCGGTTACACCATTGCCCAACTGATGATGAGTGACGTATCAGGTAACCCCTTTGAAAAGATAATGGATGACTTACTTATTAACCCGATCCAAATGACTCAAAGCACTTATCAACAGCCATTGCCACCGACTTTACTTAAATATGCAGCTTCCGGCGTGTTACCCCATGGTGATGCTGTTGCTGGTAAACGTCACACTTATCCAGAAATGGCAGCCGCTGGTTTGTGGACAACAGCGGGAGATCTCGCGTTATTCGCAATTGAAGTACAAAAAGCATTAAATGGCGACAGTAAGCAGATGAGCAAAAGTATGGCACAAACCATGACAACAACAGTCGATTCAGGTTATGCACTTGGTTGGGATGTCAACAATCGCGGTGGTTCAGGTTACTTTTTACATGGTGGTTGGAACGAAGGTTTTTGCACCCAGCTAACAGGTCATCTTAAAGATGGTTATGGTGTTGCTATTATGATCAACTCTAATCACCCTCAATTTTTAGATGAAGTAGTTAATGCTGTCGGTTTGACCTATGGATGGGACGGTTATCAAGCAAGAGAAAAACAAAGTATAGCTAATGACGTTACCAATAAATACTTGGGCCTGTATGGTTATGACAGTACGCGTTCAGTATCAATTATTCGCAAAGCAGGAAAATTATGGATGAGCTATCCAGGCATGCCACCTCAAGAGTTAAATTACACGGGTGAGGGAATATTTCTTCGTCGAGAATATGCAGCACCTATGAAATTCACCGAAACCAAGAAAGTCATTCAATTGAACTTCTTACTCAGTGATAAAAAATATCAAAGCCATTCTCAATTGGCTGCGGGCGAACAGTTGGCAGGAGACATACTCGAAACTGGCAACTATGCAGATGCACTTATTGCCTATCGAGCAGTGCTAGCAGCAGGTTCCAACGAGGAGTCAATATCGGAAAGTTATCTCAATAGTCAAGGATTGTATATGGTGACTATCAATGCTGATTACGCGATAAAGCTATTAACCGTTAATACCGCCCTTTACTCTGAATCTGCCAATACATGGGACAGTTTGGCGCTTGCCCATCAACAGTTGGGTAATAAAGATAAAGCGATTGAACATTACCGCAATGCACTCAAACGTGATCCAAAGTTTCCATCTGCATTGACTGCTCTAATGGAACTGGAGAATAATTAAAGGGTTGAGTTGGAGCAATGTCATGGGTCATTAATATAAACAGGAAGTTTTACCCCCTTACTTATAGCGTCCACTATATGAAATAAACTAGTTTTTAAAAGGCCGATAGAATACAGGTAATGTAGTGACTAAGTGATTTTGGCCACTCAGTTAACGTGAGCTAACAACATTTCCTAACTCGGTTTGTGCCCCTTTGCGCCCTAGAAAGCTAAGTCGCAAACGCTCCCCAAGCGTGGTTAATGAAACTATCAGAAAATAGAAGTATTTCAAAAGTGCAAGGCATCAATGAGGTGATGGTATTTGGTTTAGCATCGATTGCAACATTAAGTTCGGTTGGTTACTTGAAGAGTTTGGCTGGCTAACCTTAAACCTTGCCTCATTACCTTTATTAGGCTTATTACTTTTCGTTTTATTACAAAACACCCCGGTTAAGCACAGTGCCGCTAGCGCTTCATAAAACATACTCTGGGTATTGTCTACGCATAATACCCTGTGACTTTTTATACATTTTAATATTCACATTGCTTTAAACAAACAAACCTAAGCAGTGTCTTTTTCGCTATCAGGGTAAGCCAACTTGGTATCGGCAGCAATCACCTTATCTGATTCTGTATCTTTTATTAATACCTGACCGGTATCTTTAATAATTTCTAGTTTAAATTGACTAAAGTAATCTTTCACTTGTAGCGCTGCTAAATCAACCTGCTCTTTGTCGAGCTTTTGCCAACCCGAAGCATCTCGGTCTTCGCTATTATACTGATAGCGAAATACCTCCCCGGATTCATCTTGCATAATAGTGCCATCGGCATCTTTACCATAACCCTTAGAAAAGCCAAGTATTTCGCTGTTTTTCTTTGATTCAAACGCATCATTTGTACCAAGAACAAATGGTGCATTTATGGCTTTCTCATGGCTATTAGCAAATTTTATATCAAACTGTCCTAAGTCCGCCACTGAATCTCGAACCTCGCCGTGAAATTGGCCACCTTTAATAATACTTTGATCTTGATGAGCACCATCAAACTCACCGCGTACAAGGCTTACTGCACTATCATGGCCCATCTCTTCATTGTAAATGTGCAATGCAGCCTCATTGTCATATTTTTCATAGATATTTTCATTTACTTTATCAATGGATTGAAAACCATAATCCGCAGGATTGATATTGTTATACGCTTCTTTGGCTGACTCCTCATCACCTGCTAATATGGCATTAGTGACATTAGCAAAGTCATCTAAGAATCGATTAAATGCCTGTTGTTCTTTTTCATTCAGTGAGCCGCTTTTAATATCGACATTTAATTCTTTTTGCGTACGGTTAAAATCATCACTCTGCATTGACTGCGAGTTAGCATAACTTGCCTTTATCTCAACCAGATCACCATCGCTGTTAGTGATATTAAATGTTTGCGAAACGACATCCACCTTGACATCTGTTTGCTGCCAAACTCGTAACGTTGCAGTAGTGGGTAAGCCAAATATTTGATCTTTTTCTGTCGATACCTCATCTGAGAAAGTAGTTTTTAACTCATCAACCGTTTCATCAACGCTTTGCGACATCGCATACAAAAAATCATCCAGCTCTTTAGCTGTACCGCCCTGTGCTACTATTTGCTGAGCGCCTTGATTGATCATCGAATTAACCGACTCCAGAGTATCATCTTGAGTATAGCTTTGAAGGCTACTAGGCAATGAAGAGGTTAAACCAAATTCTTTTAATGTATCGGTGACACTATTTAATACTTGTTTATTAACCACTTCGCTGACTTCTTTGGAATTGGTGGTAATACCAAGAGACAGCTCAACCCTTTCCAGAGCTAAAGAGTTTAAACCCAGCGCACGATTATCACTTACTTCATTGGTTTTATATATGCTGGTCGTCTTTTGCGAAAGATTGGAAGCTTCTATACCGCCGCCCGCACCATACACATATTGAAAATCTTGAGGCGTATTTTTAATTGACTTATATTTCTCATCACTCGCCAGTAATTCTTCAGTGGTGATTTTAAATGTCCCAATAACTGCCATTTGCGGATTATTGCTTGAAACATTGTATGTCATAGCAAGCCCTTGTTTTTAGTTCTGATATCAGCATCAATAAGTTATACAGTAAAAGTAAAGCCATTTCATTCATTAACTTACGAAGCTTATCGGCAAAAAAAAGTAAACCTTTAATAATTTAATTTGTATTGAAAATTTAACTATAAAAGGGAGATATACAGCCTAGTAGAGCCTTTGCCAGTTTTGATTTTTTATCAATAATAGCCATCTAACAACGAGTGAAGTTTAGGGATATTTTATTACACAAATCATGTACCAAGAGCATAATTGGTGGGATAGTGGCTAAGTGACAGTTGCCCCTCTGATAACCCTCTTAGGAAATACTACTATTCCTAAATAATGACAACTTATTCGGGAAGAGGTTAAGCACTGATTAAACCTAAAAAAACACCGAACGCCTGCACGCTCAGTGTCTTCAAGATATCCGCTAATATATAACCGCCAATGACTTAAGCGAGTGCATTATTCACGGAAACACTATACTTATAGCTTCTATTTTTAGTTACAGTACTTGTTTTATTTCTATTTTTTTACCAGTCAAAGGTGCTTTTTTCACTGATTTAGCAGAGCTGCATTTAGTACCTTCAGCACAACCGATACAGGTTGAACCCTTGCGCTTGTCACTGACTATTTTTATAATAGCCAGTGTAATCATCGACATGATAACGAGTAATACTATTATATTTGCCATAACAAAATTCCTATGCGTTATACGTAGTTAACTTTTGTTGAGCCACGCTTTCACCTTTGTACATAAAGTAAAGCAAAGTGCCTATAAGCATCATTGTCACCGCTAGACCGTATATAAACCCTTGGCCTAATGTGCCAGTTGTGATTAAAGTACCTGCCTGATAAGCGGTAAATGCAACCACATAACCCATACCAAATTGGAATGCGATACCTGCCCATAGCCATTTTTTATCTTCCATTTCTGAGTTCATTGCACCCAAAGCGGCAAAACACGGTGGCGTAAAGAGGTTAAATATCAAGTACGATAATGCGGCGACCGAAGATAATCCCATAATGCTCGCAACATCTGAACCACCAGAAATCAAGGCCAGTTCTTCTGTATCAATAAAGTTAGAAATGCCATAAACAACCGCTAATGTGCCAACCACATTCTCTTTGGCAATAAACCCTGTGATTGCAGCTGCCGCTAATTGCCATACACCAAACCCAAGTGGTATTAACACCAATGCAAATGGTGATGCAACGCTTGCAAGGATACTTGTTCCAGCTGAACCTTCAGCAACCACCTCAAACTGCCAGTTAAATGTTTGCATAACTTGTACAACGGCGTTACATAATAAAATAATTGTACCGGCTTTAATAATGAATGATTTTGCTCTTGAAAGAGTAGAAACCAGCGCAAGTTTTATGCTTGGGATTCGATATTCAGGTAATTCCATGATGAAGAAAGAGCGTGCATTTTTTTCACCTGTGATACGCACAACAACCCATGCACCAAAGGTGATAATAGCAATGCCCATAAAGTACATAGATGTTCCAACCCATGCAGCATCATTGAAAAAGACACCTGCAAATAATGCAATAACTGGAAGTTTTGCACCACAAGGCATGAATGGGGTTAACATCGCAGTTGTTCTTCTTTGTCTTTCGTTTTGTATTGTTCTTGTCGCCATGATGCCAGGAATTGCACAGCCAGTACCAATCACCATTGGGATAATTGATTTACCTGATAAACCAAGGTGTTTAAAAAAACGATCCATAATGACGGCAACACGTGCCATATAACCACAATCTTCAAGTAATGCGAGCAAGAAAAATAGCACCATGATCAAGGGTAAGAATCCGACAACAGCACCAACACCACCAATGATACCATCTAATAGTAACGCGCCTAATACAGGTGAAACTTCGCTACCTAATAATCCTTCTACCATGCCGTAAAATGCATCAATCCAACCCACCAACAAATCCGCTAAAATCGGTCCTAAATGGGTTTGTGAAATAGAGAATACACTCCACATGATCAGTGCAAAAACAGGAAGTCCTAGCCATTTATTAGCGATGACTCTATCAACAGTATCTTGCATTGTATGTCTATTATTTTTGACTTGTCTTTGCTCTACGTTTTCTACGATGTTTTTTACAAATTCAAAGCGTTTAATATCTGAATCTTCGACTAATTTAGCATTACTTAAATCAATACCATCACTAACGAAAGGCGCAGATTGCTGTTTGCCTGTAAGCTCAACAGCAGTAGATAGAAGACTATCTAAACCATTTTTAGAGCTTTTTGTAGAGGTCGTTTCAACGACAGGGCATCCCAGTAATTTACTTAATGTTTGAGTATCAATAACAGTATTTTTGCTCTTGGTTAAATCACTTTTATTAAGTGCAACCACAACCGGAATATTAAGCTCTAAAAGCTGTGTGGTGAAAAACAAACTGCGACTTAAATTTGTCGCATCGACAATATTAAGGATCACCTCAGGCTTTTCAGTTTTAACAAAGTCTCGGGTTATCGCTTCTTCCGAGGAAAAAGGAGACATTGAATAAGCGCCGGGTAAATCAACAACAATTATCTCTGCATCGGTTTTATTGAAGGTCGTTTTTACTAGCCCTTCTTTTTTATTTACGGTAACACCTGCCCAGTTTCCAACACGGGCTGTTTTTCCTGTTAACGCGTTGAATAATGTGCTTTTCCCACTATTTGGATTACCCGCTAATGCTATTTTCAAAATAAACGTCCTTTTATTAATGATAACAATGACAATAATCATTATCATTATGTAGGTATAACAATCCTCTACGGATTGATTGCCGCCTTAAACTATTTTTATGCTATGAATTGTGTAAATAAAGTTAGAGAAGTACTGCTTGGGCTAAATCACTGCCGATGCTGTATCTCGCATCTTTGATGCTGACAACGTAACTTTCTGATAACACAGAGATCAATGTGATAGTTTCGCCTTTAAAACAGCCAAGTGTGAATAGGAAGTTAGCAATTTCAGCATCCCCTGGATCCACCCCTTTAATAACGTAATCTTGGCTTACTTTTGCTTGCGATAACTTGTGAACTGCAACTTGTGAGGTAACTAAATCTTCAGATGATAATGGCATTGAGTTATTAAATATTGAACTGTTCATAGTTATTTATCCAAATATGGCATTCTATGCCGTTTATCTATTACTTTGATGTCTTAAATACACAGTAAGTGATATGTATTATCATTTATATTTAATCCTACTATGAAAAATATTTTATTGATTGACTTAGATCAGTAACTCTTTATTAGTAGATTTTTTATATTCCCAGTGTTCTTTGAAAATGATCGCAATTGAAAAAGTTAAAATTTAATTTCAACTGAGCAAACTAACAAAATCCCAATATCTCTTAGCTAGCAAGAAAAGTCATAATTAGAAGTACAGCAAAAAAGTGTAGTGATAAACGAGAGTGCCTACGTATTACTGATTTATTTTAAACAATGATAATCAAGTAGGTTTTGTTGAGTATGGAAAGCCGAATAATGGCCATATCATTAGCACTCTACCTGCAGGAGAATAATTTCCGTTGTTCAGAACGGTTAGTATTCCAGCCTTAGGGTCTTCGCACTGGATAGGTTTAATAAGTTGTGTTGAGCACTTCAGAAGTAGTCTTGATTTTATTCACTTGTTTGTTAAAAATACTAATAAAAAACAGCACAATAAAGCGATGCTCTTAGCAAGTATATCTAACCACTCCCGTAGCGGTTTAGTTAAGGCTGAATCAAGGTAATAGCACCACAATACAAAAGCAATAAAGTGGTGAGCTTGATCATAAACAAGCCCAGCATCAAACAATGCGAGTTGGATTAAGTTCAGAACAGTGCTTTAACTATCAATAATTTCATAGCGATATTGATTGTCTCAATACAGCCTCAGCAGAGGCTAGTTGCTCACTTGGCTGGTGAATTTAGCAGAAATAATTATAAAATTGTTCAGATACAAAAACGAGGTGATTTCACCTCGTCATTTGTTTATTAATGCGGTTATAGCTTATTATCGCTTTACAAATAGCAGGCACAACAAAACCCGACTAGGCAACTGTACTGACAGCTAGTGAGGTATAACCAAATTTTGGTGCACTTTCATCTTTAGGTTGCGACTTTAACAATGAAACGGCTAAATATATTAACCAGATATACCAAGCCGATACAACCGGATTAGTTAACTCACCAAAAGTTGAGAATATCGAACCTAGCGGCTCAAGTGCCACCAAAATAGTTAATGCACCAATAATCATTCCAGGTACCGCTACTACATTGCTAAACAGCTTTTCTTTTAATATCGCAGCAGCCATAAACAGAGTCCAAAATGCTTGCATTAAAATGCCTAGATGTTCACCGATGGCCATTGCCCCTTCAACGAAAGCAACCATCTCAGGTGAAACATCTTGTGCCTGCGCTGAGTATATGCAAAATAAACGCCATTTATCCTGATAATCTAAAGTATGCAGTCAGTCTTTTTTCTTCATATTCAGCCATTATTTCTCTTTTATGTCGATGTTCCATCAAAATTCAGACTTTTTTTGTCTATAACTTGACTGCTTTCTGGCAGTTTAAACTAAAAGACAATACTTCCCATGCTGTTATACAAACCAGCTCTTTTTATTTATTCATTTGTGATCATTCAAACAAGTTAAATTGAGGCGGTGCGCGGCTTTCTGGCAAACTTTCTCTATCAATTTTGCTGGTTTTTTTGTTTAGATGGCTGAGGATCTTTTCGATCACCGCAGGGTCTTCAATACTCGCAATAACCTTAACCATACCGCCGCATTGAGCACAAGTTTCAATATCTATCCCAAAAACCCGTTTGAGCCTTTGCGCCCAGGTCATTGATTTACGTTTTTCACTGCTTTGTTTTTGGTTAGTGCCATCCAGTTTACGATGTGCCCCCCGCTTTCTTTGTTTAGCCTTATTGGGGGAGATCTCAGCTCTGTTTTTGCTATTTGGCGCAAAAACACCATGAAACCTGGTGAGGTTTACTCGGGGTTTCGGTACCAAGGTAGCTAAACGGGCGATAAAATCCAGCGGTTCAAAGATCACATGGGTGGTACCATCACGATAAGGTGTTTTAAGTTGGTAACGAATTTTCCCGTAAGTCGTTATTGCCAACCTTTTTTCTGATACTGCGGAGCGGGTAATATAACGGCAAAGTCTTTCGAGTTTATTCCTATCCTGAGCGTCACTCATTACACCCGCATGAAGATTGACCCTGCTACATTTGCGACACGGTCTGATTCAACACCTTGGTCTATCTTAAGAGCAATGGTTTGCAGCGTAAATACCTTTCGTCCCTGCTGTGAACCTGTCGCTATACGGTAGGTAATTGAATACCCGTGAATTTGCAACATGGGATCTTCTTCTAACCCATCCAAAGACAAGTAGTCATTTTCTATATCTCTTACGAGTAAACCCTCACGCTCAAGAAAACCAGCCACACGCTTGCTAATTCGGTGAGCAAGACCATTCAGTTCACTTTTTTTCGGGGCTTTTATCTGATGAAAACGCGTTTTTCCTTCGTTATCTTCGGCATACACACCGTCGAGAAATAGCATATGAAAATGGATATTTAAATTCAATGCTGAACCAAATCGTTGGATCAGTGTTACCGCACCCGTTTTGCTGTCTGTTTGTTGTAGCCTGCTTTTTTAGTGATATGTGTAGCAAGTGTCCGATAGACAATCCCTAATACTTTTCCCATGATCTGAGGGTAGCTGGCAAACAGAAACCTAAGCTGAAAAGGAAAGCTCAATACCCATTGTCGTATAGGCTCATATGGCAGAATGTCATCCACCAGTAAGGCTGCGCTTTCTTCCATTCGTCGTGCGCCACAACTCGGGCAAAACCCTCTACGCTTACAACTAAATGCGACCAAAAACTCGTTATGACAGTCTTCACAGCGTACACGTAAAATACCATGCTCAAGGCGACCACATTTGAGATACTCTTCAAATTCTAACCGCACATACTTAGGCAGCTCCTTATCTTGTTGTGCCATGTGATCAACAAACTGAGCATAATATTTGTCAATAATTTGATAAAGAAGAGTTTCCTCTGGTTTATGTCGTTTATACCTTAACGTATCTTCCCTTCTGATGTCCTTTGCAATAGACATACACCACCCTTTAGCTGTGTTTACAAACAGTAGTTTGTAGTATAGGTGTATTTTTTATTGTAGATACGCTTTAACTATATAGATTAGGTATGCTGGAATAGGGTTGACCAATAACGGCCTGAAGTGACCCTATGCTTCTAGTCACTCGTTTAGGATACAAAAAGTGATATTTTCTAAGTCGCAATGTGCCCCAAAGAGCCTTAGAAAACCAAGTCGCAAACGGCCACATTACTTCTAAACCTATAAATGTGTGGCCAGTATTGGTTAGCCACAACAACATCCCCCTTTGTTGAAGGTACCGATTTAATATATGCGCAACAGCAATACACACTGTACTTTATACGCCATTTTCTACACGAGATTTTATATAATCTATAAATGTTCGAGTCATATGTGACAAATGCTTTTTACTAGGATAAACAGCATAAATATCTCTTTTACTAGGAAATTCATAATCACTTGTAACCTCAATTAATTGTTCTGATTTAACTTGAGACCTCACACAAAAATCAGGCAAATAAGCAATGCCCAAACCACTCATTGCACCTTGCCTCACGACCGCTATATCGTTTGAGCACATGCGAGCTTTGAGGTTAAGTTGGATTTTTTCTCCTGTGTCAGAGTGAATAGCATCCATTTTTTTTTCATGTTGCTTAAGTAATAACATACTTTGCTTCTGCCAACCATCTAACGTACTGATATGTTTAGAAAACTGCTTTATATATGCGCTATTTGCGTACATCCGAAATTGTGAGCTAAATAGATATTGAGCAATAAATTGTGAATTTTGAAGTGGTCCAATACGAAATGCCACATCGATATTTCCATCTAGAATATCTTCATATTGGTTACTCAGAAGAATTTCCAATTCAATACCAGGATTAAGCAACATAAAATCACAAAACCACTCGTTCAAGAGTTCATTTCCGATTAATACCGGGGCTGTGACTCTTAAACGACCTTTTGTATTATCCCATCTGGCGGTAATGTCTTGTACATTTTGCTTTATCTGCCGAATCGGGTTAGCAGATTGTTCCAAGAGAAATGCACCTTTTTCTGTTAAATTCAGCTTCCTAGAGTTTCGCTCCAGTAACCTGACGCCCAGCAAAGACTCTAATTCACTCACCCTTCTGCTAACTGTACTTGAAGGTATATTAAGCTGTTTAGAAGCTTTACTAAAACTACCTTGCTTAACCACTTCAATAAATATTGAGATATTATCGAGCATTACCACCTCCAATCATCCCATATATGGGATTTACGTTTCTAATTACAGCTGTTTTTATAGTTATTTTGGGATGATAGCATAAGTTTTTGAATTAATGATTGGAGAGAACAAAATGAAATACCCGCTAATATTTTCAGCCCTAACAGTAGCATTATCACTAACAGCTCATACGGCTAGCGCTGATACAGAGTCAACTTTGCAAATAACGACTAAAGGGCAAACACCGTTAAAGTTATACGTCTTAGATTGTGGAAAAATCGAGGCTCGAGATTTATCCCTGTTTAATCCCAATATTAGCAAAGGCACAGTTAAGCAGTTGGCGAATCCATGTTACTTAATCAAACACCCCAAAGGTACATTATTGTGGGATACCGGATTAAGCGATCAATTAATAACACAAGAAAATGGCATTGAGGTATACGGAGGCGCATTTAACATGTCAGTGATCAAAACCCTTAGCAGTCAGCTATCTGACATTAATGTAAAACCTAAACAGATTGATTATGTCGCTTTCTCACATTTACACAACGATCATACAGGCAATGCAAAATTATTCATGGATTCAACTTGGTTAATACAGAAAGCTGAATACCAAGTTGCTACCAGTGAACACGCGCACAATCACGGTTACAGCCCAGTAGATTATAAAATGATGGCAGGTGAAAATGTTAATCAGTTATCGGGTGATCATGATGTTTTTGGCGATGGTTCAGTCGTTATCGTTTCAACACCGGGCCATAGTGCAGGTCATCAATCGTTATTTGTTGATTTACCTAAAACAGGATCTGTCATTTTATCAGGGGATCTCTATCATTTTAAAGAGAATCGTGACAATTACGGCATTCCTGGTTGGAACGATAAAAAATCAACGATCTCTTCTTTTGCATTGATTGATCAACTATTAGATAAAACCAATGCAACATTATGGATCCACCATGATCAAGATGACTTTGAAAGCCGAAAGCATTCACCGTCTTTTTATGAATAGCTCTCAGATGAATGCAACATAAATAAAGCGACCAGTACATGTTGATTAAACATCCGCTTTGCTAAAATGGGAAATATACTTTGTATCATATTTTCCATCTTCGGCAGGTATTGACAAAATAACGTTAAGGCGGTTTATTCTTTAGCTGTAAAGTTACCTCGCTAACGCCTCCGTAGCTTTCCATCTCGGTTAGGAAAGCACAGTGGCATGGTTATAATTATCGTTAGTTCATAAAAAGCTTCTTCTTTAATAAAAGGGTTTTCTAACCAAAAGAACATATTCATTCACCGTAAGCGATATAACCAATGCGGTAATATTGTTCTCCCATTTTGGGGGCTGAAGAGATAGAATCTAACCATTGGACGTGTAATGCTTGCCAGCTTTGGCAATCAAACCCAGATACATCGCATTCAACTTCACTAGCGTTACTAATACAGGCAAATATAGCCTTTTTATCCGGGATAACGGGGGCGTATTCAATAGCCAAGTTTGCACTCTTGGCCGTCCGAACTGATCACACAGTGTTTTAAATGCAGCACTTTGCAGAAAATGTGTCATGGCACGGATATCTTTCCAAATATAAAAAGGTGCATAGCTATTTACCTTGCTATTGTAGTTACTATCCTCTTTTCGAGAGTACAAGTAAGCCTTATATAATAACCCCGTATAACCATCCAAAAGGTGCCCTTTTTCCTGTATTCGATTTTCAATACTATCCATTGGATAATCGGCGGGTAAAACAAATTGATATTGCATTGCAATCATATTTAATCCTTAATAGTGGTTTAGCTTTCTCTTCTCGAGCGCCACGCTATAATGGCCTTATTTATTAGTTTACAAAATCAAAAGATATCGAACCTATTATCCTGTTTTTCGGGATAAATTAACTTAAGGGCATAATGAATATTAATTCAACTTTAGACCTTCAGGCATTACGAACCTTTGTTCTTGGTATGGAATTAGGCAGTTTTGCGCTTGCTGCTAAACAGCAACACCGTTCGACATCAGCAGTGAGTGCACACTTGAAAAAACTAGAGATGCAAATAGAGATAAAACTGGTTAAAAAAATGGACTTCATTTACAAGTAACGCCTCAAGGTGAAGAATTGTTAAGTTATGCCAAACGGCTATTGGCATTAAACGATGAGGCGATAGATGCATTGAATAACATTAAACTCGAGGGCCCCCTTTCAATCGCAATGCAAGAAGATTTCGGGGAAGAATTGCTCACTGAGTTGTTGGGGAGTTTTGCTCGTTCATACCCACAGATCCAACTTTCGACCATGGTGGGCAGATATAAAGCATTAATCGCGGGTGTTCAATCAGGTGAATTTGATTTTGCTATTACATGGGACGGCGGTACACAGACTGCTTTTTCTGAGGAGGTAAAGGAATTGCTTGTTCAGAGAAAAGGCCATTGAATCATTAGATCTGGCTGGCATTAGATGGCGTATTGCCTACACCAGCCAGAGCTTGAGTGGAATTTGGGCAGCTTTAAAGGCTGGATTAGGTATTACAGTTCGATCTTCTGTAGGCATTCCTCACTCTTTTATAGTATTAACGAATGATCTGCCTCACCTAGGTGTATTAGGTGTACACATTCATCGTGCTAGCAGAGTGAAAAATGAGCAGACAATACGATTTTTAGAGATAATACAAAATCGTTTCTAATCCATTTGGCGCAAAACACCTTAGGGCTTACCACCCAAAAATAAGGATAAATGAAGAAACTAGGCACATCGAAATCTAAGGAAATATATGAAGGAAATATTCAAGCAATTATCACCTGCTATTCGCGCTTTGGGTTTTAAAGGCACGGGGCAAAATTATTACCAGGCCTGTGAAGATGTGGTATTGGTGATTAACTTCCAAAAAAGCTCTGGTGGTATGGGATTTTATATCAATCTAGGGGGTCACCCTAATGTACTTTTAGCTCAAAAAAACGCCAAGCAAGTGAAAGAATATCAATGTATGTTTGGGCAACGTATCTTTCCAGAAAATAGCGATGGTTTATGGCCATATCAGTTGAGTGAAGCAGAAATTGAATATATACAACAAAAAATTAAACTGGATCATCAAGAGTTTTTTATGCCGTTGAGTGCAATTAAATCTCATGTTATGAATAATGAAGCAACAGTTTTGGTAAGTGAGAAAATGCATGGCAGCATTTATGGTTTTAATCAGGCCGGATATTGTGAAAAATATGCCTTTTTAGCTCAGGCTTATGGTCAAATAGACAAAGCCAAAGCCTTGACGTTACAAGGCATTAAATTATCCCCAAGCACCGCGCCAGGCATGGTGGAAAGATTAGAGAAGTTTGTTGCGGGGCTATCTTAGACTGCTTGTGATGCCACTGCATTATTATCCCCGGATAGGCATG
>Ga0209395_1001752_pt1 | contig 29960 bp, 26 predicted proteins | sample GOMGulsemesocosm_3_FD_184635 | JGI IMG/M metagenome (GOLD analysis project Ga0209395, IMG submission 184635) | Methane-oxidizing microbial communities from mesocosms in the Gulf of Mexico - GOM9D Gulf of Mexico (SPAdes) (version 2) | ecosystem: Environmental > Aquatic > Marine > Cold seeps... | reverse complement strand
CGCCAAATCTTTTAATTTGGCTTTTTTAAAACGACAAACTAAAAACAAAACAAAAAGCTTATGGCTTGTGTCGACACGAAAATCCGCGGATTTTCTGCCCCGTACTATTCATAGCTAAACGTTATACCCAATATTGATCCGTCCTGAATAAAGGCTACATAATTTAACACAATTAGATATAAAAACAATAAAGTAATTAGACGGTATTCAGAACCTTTTAAACGGAAAATTTTAGACGAACTTACCACAGGAAAATTAAACAAATAACAAAACCTATATCACAAAAAGAAATGATATAGGTTTTGTTTTGAGCTCTACCCTTAGTTTTTACATGTCATAATATTGAGTTTACGAAAGCCCATAAAGTGTTTTTTTTTTCCAAAATAAGATTAAGCACTCTGCATCATAAAAAGCTCTTGAACAGGAATCTTTTGTGCTTCTGCTAATGCTTTTTCAATTTCTTCATTTGACATTCCTATCTCCAAATCTGCTTCAATAAATTCCATATCAGTTGTAAGTGGCTTAACTTGATCGAGTACTTTATTCCATTCTTCATAGATATTTACTATGTCTTTACTTAGTTCACTATAAGCTTTTTGAGATAAATCATTCTCTGCAGTAATACAATCCTCAATTGCTTGTTTAATAGGTTCTTTAATGTCAGTCCATACATTAATAATTTGTGTAAGGCTGATTTTTGCATTCTCTGCCTTCGTAACTAAATCTAAAAATGTGTTTGCAGTTTGCTCTAATGTCACACTATCCTTTGATATTGGTTTCAAAGCTTTCCCAAGTGCTGTAATCGCAGCCTTTTCTGCTACTAATGTTCCTGCATCTAAGACTATTCTGGCTATTCCAACAATCGCAACAATTCCCCAGCCTATTGCTATAATCCATCCTGCTCCACCAGCTAAACCTCCTATAATGGCAAAACCAATTGATCCTGCAACTAATACTCCGTCTATAATCAATTGATTAGTAAGCCTATCTACGTCTTCTTTTAGGTATTCTATTTTTTTGTTTATTTCTTTTATAGCCTTTTTATCCACTTCAGCACCTACTGTCGATTGTGCTGCTAGAATAGCAAGTTGCGCAGCTTGCTTTTTTAGGCTTCCATTGTAATTAGACATGTCAGTTATGATATTATTCACTTTCTTTTCAGTACTACCTAAAACGTATAGGGTGTCTTCTAATCTCCGTCTCATTTGCAATGTAATATCTTTTTTTTCATTGTCACTTATTTCCGGATTGTTTAAGTCTTTGGCATATGTATTTGCTCTTTTCAACAAAGAAACTATTTCTTCATTTTGGCCACATATATAATTTGGAGTTTCAATTAGTGGAATATAAACTTTATCCCCCCATTGCTGTGCACTTTCTTTAGTCTTGTAAAATGTTTTCTGAAATTCATCCCACTTAGGAAATAAATCAGGCACAAATAAAATTGGTAATGATAATTGTTGAACACCCCAAGCATATTGTGAAACGTCGTACAATTTAGCCTTATACTCATCTATACTTATTTTTACCGCTTCAATACTGTGTGATTTTATTGCTTTATCTCTCATAATTTTAATTGTTTTTAATTTCCTACACTAATTTAAATTGGCTGTTCGGATTCCACATTCGTAATCAAAAAAAAAGATAGTATCTACTCAATCGAATCTTTGTTTTTAATTACATTTCAAATATCTGATAAAATTTTAGGTTTTAATGGAGTATAAATACTGGTTTTAAAAAAATAGTATTTATACTTAACCCTATTATTTCAGGTTATTATATAGTTCAAATTTGAGGAATTAATGAATTGAATTAAGAAAAATGTCATAGCCGCTCAATATTTATACACGAAAACACGAATTTGGGGAATAAAAGAAAAAAGGGTATAACACGGTATATAAAAAATAGCAGGAAATTGCAAAATAAAAAAGTTTATGCTTTTTTACTATCTTCGTTTCTAACCGAAAAGAAATTGTATTTCTAATCTGCTACTTTCCATATACTAACCGTTGTGTAGCATTAAACCTAATTTTTATGTGTGATTTTGAAAAAGGATTCAAATTGTGTACTTGTAATCCCGAGGGCATTAAATTTAGAGACTCTAAAACTTTTATAAAAAAAGATGGTAAACTTATAGAATATGTTAAGAGAGGGAAAAAGAAGAAAAACACTCAACCGGAGCTTGAATATATTTGGGAATTGTACGAATACTTAAGAGAAGATGATAATCCTCTTATGGGACGATATTTAATGCCATCTTCAAATTTAGGAAAAGGACTAGATGCAGAATGGGTTGCACTGAATCTTAATTGCGAAAATTGTTTTGATTTTGAATATTCACCAAGAGAAGGAGATAACCTGATTTTCACTCAAAATAGGGTTCTTGATCCATATCTTTCTTTTATATACCTAATGGAGTTTAGGAAATCAGACATTACGACTCTTTTGACATCATAAAAACTAGAAAACTAGTCGGAAAAATAAAAACACTACACAACAACACCTATAAATAATACGGGTTTTGGTATTAAAAATTGAAAGCTAGTGTATATTTACAATACCGCCAAATCTTTTAATTTGGCTTTTTTAAAACGACAAACTAAAAACAAAACAAAAAGCTTATGGCTTGTGTCGACACGAAAATCCGCGGATTTTCTGCCCCGTACTATTCATAGCTAAACGTTGTATTTCATTCCTTAAACCTCAGATTATATATAAATCAATTCACAGATTAAAACTTCTAGTTCACAGATTATTCTTAAGTTGATTGTTGGAATTAACCTATATTAGGAAGTTATATATGAAAAAGATACTTATTATAGCATTAAACATAGGGTATTGGGCACTTCTAGCGATACTTCTTTCTATCGTTTACTCAGCTACTCAAATAAATGCACCTAACGATTCTTATTTTTATAAATTTTTAAGCATCACTCTTAAATTCATTATTATACCTTCGTTTATAGCATTCTATACTTCATATTTCTTTCTGTTTCATCTTTTCATTAAAAAAGGAAAGAGATTGAAACTGTTTATTTTATTAGTGATTTTCCTTTTAACATCAACTTCAATTGCGATTTTAAACGTTTATCCAATTGTTGAATCTTCAAAAGTACTCTTAGAGGTTGGAGTTGTAAGTTTTTTATTGAATGGGTTTAATATTATCGTAGCTTTTATACTTCGTAGCTTTATATCCTGGTTTAAAGATTTGAAAGAAAAAGAAGCTTTAAATAAAAAGACAGTTGCACTTGAATTAATGATATTAAAACTAAAATTAGACCCACATTTCCTATTTAATACAATTAACAATATTGATGTGTTAATAGAGAATGATCCTAAAAAAGCATCAGAATACATCATAAAATTATCCTCTATCCTAAGGTTTTATTTATATAAAACTTCCGAAGCACTTATTCCTTTAGCTGATGAAATTAAATATATAGAAGAATATGTAGCTCTTCAGAAAATTAGAACCTCAAACAAACACTTTGTTAAACTTTCCGTTGAAGGAAGCTCCAAAAAAAAAGAAATAGCACCAATGCTATTTATTTCGTTTATAGAAAATGCCTTTAAACATTCTATAAATAAAAAGAATGAAGATTCAATCGAAATTAAATTTACAATTCTAGACAATGAAATACATTTTCAATGTAAAAACAAAATAGAAATTTATAAGAATAATGAAGCCATTGGAATAGGAAATAAATTAATTGAAAATAGATTAGCATTATTATATAGCGGTAATTACCAACTTATCAAGAACATATCCGATAACGAATATATGATCGATTTAAAAATATCTGTATGAAAACAACTTGTATTATTGTAGAAGATGAACCATTGGCATTACAGAGAACAAAATCTTATGTGCTAAAAACACCTATATTAGAGTTACTCGGGGCTTTTGAAAATGCTTTAGAAGCTTTAGACTTTTTAAATAAAAACACCGTTGATCTTATCTTTTTGGACATACAAATGGACGAATTAACAGGTCTTGAATTCTTGGAAGCAATTGATGTAACAAGCGAAGTAATATTCACCACTGCTTATGAAGAATATGCATTAAAAGGCTATGAATTAAATGTACTCGATTATCTATTGAAACCATTTCCTTATAGTAGATTTCTACAAGCAGTTAATAAACTACAAAAAAGCATTCCAAAAAAATCTAATTATATCTTCATTAAATCTGGATATCAATTAGAAAAGGTTTTATTTAATGACATACTCTTTATTGAAGGGATGGGGGATTATAGAGGTTTTCAAACTGAGACTAAAAAAACATTGACTCTTCAAACATTTTCGGAATTACTCCAATTACTTCCAAAGTCAAACTTTATTCGAGTACACAAATCTTATATTGTTTCTATTGATAAAATAGATAGTATTGAACGTAATGTTATCATCATTGACAAGGTAAGAATACCAATTTCAGCAACGTATAAAGATGACTTTTTCGCAATAGTAAATATTTAAGAGAGTTAATAATTACATTACTTACCATTTCACAGAAAACTTTCCATAAGTCGCAGAATTTTTTTTTTTGTGTTGACTATTATTTTAATTTTTGTAATTAAAATAATAAGCTCATAATTAATTACAATAGGGAATTCAACAAACCGTACCAACACTCTTTTTAACAAAATTTCTGATAATGTATAAACACCTCTTAAAAAACAAAACTTGGATTCCTGTAATTTTCTTCATGTTAATTGTTGCTGCTATTCGATTAAAATTTCATTTTTCTGGAAACCTAATTCTTGCAGGAGTAGATGGCCCCTACTACCCTTTACAAGTAAGAGGTATCTTAGAAAACTTTCATTTAAGCTTACCTGATATGCCTTTGCTTTTTACATTGGAAGCTCTACTTGCTCGTTTCTTTCAGTTATTACATCTTGGCACAATAGATGAATGTATTGTATTGGCTATAGCCTTTGTAGATGTTGTTTTAACACCTCTTGTAGCAATCCCTGTTTATCTACTATCAAAAAAAATAAATAAAGGGAAAACAAAGTTATTAACTTACCTAATCGTTTGTTATTCGATTATTAATATAACCACCATTTTAAGATTTACTAATAATTTTCAAAAAAACTCTATCGGAGTTGTTCTTATCTTTTTCTACCTCTATTTTCTTTTTAGAGTACTTAAATACTCTAAAAAACGAGATATTTATTATGCTCTTGGATTTCTTTTAGCATGTACACTAACTCACTTTGGAAGTGCTTCAATTGGGATGCTCATGACATTGGTAATTTTTATAACATTCGCAATAATGAATAAAAAGATATTTATTTCATTCAGTTATAATAAAATAATCATGATCATTTCTTTTGTAACATTTTTCTTAGCAACACTTTTTATTTTTGATTTTTCACGTTTTGAAAGATTACTTTATTTACCACTAAAGATATTTGAATCTCCTGTAATATTGATGATGCTTGACGGTTATAATATTGGTAGAAGTTTCAACCCAATTAATTTAATTTCACCCAATTTATTGATAATTCCAGCTCTATTTATATTTATAAGTATTAGAAATAAAATAGAAAAAGAAGTTAAAATAATGGGTATAGGGCTTCTTGTTTCTACATTTATTTTAGCGTCACCTTTAATAGGTATAGAATGGGCTGAGCGATTTTATATGATGAGTTATATTCCTATTACAATTGTTTATGTGATTCTTTTCAATACCATAACAAAAAAATGGGTATTCATTTTTCCTTCTTTCATTTTTATAGTATTAATTTCCTTTTCATTGCTTGGAGCCTACAAAAATTCAATGCTACCAAGTATTACTAATGAAGCGTATGAGGAACTGAAAGAAATAAAAAACAAAGTACCACTGAATGAAGAAGTTGCTATTGTAGCATCACAAGGTTTAAAAATTTTAGCAAGCTGGGAATTTAAAACAAAAGGGATAGCTCCATACTTACTTTCTAAAAATGATTTATTAAAGTATGATGCTATTTATTTTCTAATTCAAAAAGAGGGGATTAATCATTCTCTGGATCAAATATTGAAAACAGACATCCCTTCTAATTCTCAAATTGTATTTAAAGGTAGGTTTTTTGATTTATATAAGATAAAAGAAATAGATAATTCGGCTTCTAAAATAAACAGTCGCTCAAAACTTAAAGGTACAGTTGTTGATTTTGACGATGATAAGATTATTTTACAAAACAAATTCTCAAAAAATAAGAAAACGGTAATTATATCCTACAAAACACAATTCCATTTTTCATCTCCTCATAATGAATTAAAAAAGGGAATGTTGATTGAAATTTGGGGAGAAGGAATTATTTTTAGTTTAAATTTGAAAGCACATACTATTGTAGAAAAGAAGTAAAAACGAAACACAACAACACCTATAAATAATACGAATTTTGGTGTGAAATCCAAGGAGTAATTTTATATTTACATAGTAGCCAATTCTTTTAATTTGGCTTTTGTAAAACAACAAAATTAAAAACAAAACAAAAAGCTTATGACTTGTGTCGACACGAAAATCCGCTGATTTTCTGCCACGTACTATTCATAGCTAAACGCTGTTTTTCACACTATTACGCCCTGTAAAGACGAGAAGCACTTGTAATTAGAATTAAATAACTAGCTCTAATATATACACATAAAAAAGATGAAACAACTACAAAGAAAAATATACTATAAGCTATCACCTAATATGAGACTACTGGTCCGTAAATTTTTCTTTTTCCCCATTGATCTTTGGGAGACAATAACAGGACAACGACATAAATACGAACCCTCAAAAGGTGATACTTACATAGGTTCAGGTGATTTTATAGCTCAAGGTATTCATCATGTTGAATTGCTAAAAGAACACATTAATTTAAAACCTGAAGATGCCATCCTTGATGTAGGGAGTGGTATTGGTAGGACAGCTGTTGCACTAACAGGATATCTAACAACTAAAGGTGTGTATGAAGGATTTGATGTAGTAGAAAAAGGTGTAATATGGTGTAACAAGAAAATTAAAAAAAACTTTCCTAACTTCAATTTCATATATGTCCCTTTAAATAATGACCTTTATAATAACAGTAAAGGAGATGCTCAGGATTTTAAATTTCCATATACAGATAATTCATTCGACAAAGTTTTTCTCTTCTCAGTATTTACACATATGTCTGTGAAAGAGATAGCACACTATCTAAGTGAGATAAAGCGGGTTTTAAAACCTGGAGGCCTCTGTTTTTCAACATTTTTCACTTATACTTCTCACAGTGAAGAGAAAGTAGCACATAATAAAAAATTCTCTTTTCCAATCAATAAAGGTAATTATAGACTAATGAGTAACCAAGTTAAGTCTGCTAATATCGCATTGAAAGAAGAATTGCTAGATGAAATTATAATACAAGCTAAATTAGAAAAGTTAAAAATGATAGAGGGATATTGGAAAGAAGATATTTTATATCACCAAAATAACGATTTTCAAGATATATTTATCCTCAAATCATAAAAAATAACGAAAACACAACAACATATAAAATGCATGCTTAAATCTAGTCATATATTTTAAAGTAAGTATATATTTACTTGTGGATTTTCTACCAGAAATTCTGTCTGTCGACTTGCGTCGCACGACACTTTATATAAACGTTGTCAATTAAAATGAAAAGAAGGGATTTTACCAAAAATACAATTTTAGGAACTTTAGGGATAGGCTTTCTAAGTGGTTTTTACACATGGAAAATCGAGCCATTTTGGCTAGAATTTGTAAAAGTAAAAATGCCTATTAAAAATTTACCGAAAGAATTAATTGGTAAAACTCTAATGCAAATTAGTGATGTACATATTGGAAATAAATTTGATTATCAATACATAATAGACTCTTTTAAAAAAGCTCAAAAACACAACCCCGATTTTGTAGTTTATACAGGAGATTACGTGAGTTATGAAGATGAAAGCCAGTTTAATCAATTATACGAAGTTCTAAAATATGCTGTTAAAGGAAACCTCGGCACTGTTGGTGTTCTAGGAAATCATGATTATGGTAAAAATTGGGCAGAACAAAATGTAGCAGATAAGATCTCAAATCAATTAGAAGAGGTTGGAATTTCTATTCTTAAAAACGATGAAATTCAAATAAATGGCTTAAATATTATTGGATTTGATGATTACTGGGCACTAAACTTTAATCCAGAAAAAGTGATGACCAAATTTGATGATTCAAAAGCCAATATTGTTTTATGCCACAATCCCGACGTTTGTGACCTAAATGTTTGGAATAATTATAAAGGGTGGATTTTGGCAGGTCATACACACGGAGGTCAATGCAAACCACCATTTTTGGCCCCACCAATACTTCCTGTAAAAAATAAAAAATATTCTTCTGGTGAAATTGATTTAGAAGATGGGCGAACTCTATATATAAACAGAGCATTAGGACATCTATGGCAAGTTAGATTTAATGTAAGACCAGAAATAACTATATTTGAATTAGAACAAAAAGCATAAAAACAGGCAATAATAACACCTATAAATAATACGAGTTTTGGTGTGTAAATTTGAAAGCTTGTGTATATTTACATTCAACGCCAAATCTTTTAATTTGGTGTTGAAGAACAAAAAAATAAAAACAAAACCGAAAAGCTTATGGCTTGTGCCGACACGAAAATCTGCAGATTTTCTGCACCTTACTATTCATAACTAAACGTTAGCTACAATTACCAAGAAGAATGACAAAAACCATAAATAGATTAGAGCAATTATTAGAATCTGGATTAAAACACATTTCTAAATCCTCAGAATCTGAACTGTCAAAAAAACAGAACTCTAAAAATTGGTCGAAAAAAGAAATTTTGGGACATTTAATTGACTCTGGAGTTAACAATCTTCAAAGGTTTACTGAAATTCAATTCACTGGCAAACCATATAAGTTAAGAAAGTATAATCAAGATGAATTGGTTGTTGCGAATGATTACCAAAATGCAGAAACTAAAGAAATCTTAGATTTATGGTTATCAATTAATAATCGAATTAAACACATCATAACACAGCAAACGGAAACAACCCTGAATTTTAAAATTGAGTTAGATAAAAACAATCATTCTGACTTAAAGTTCTTGATGAAAGATTACGTAGACCACTTGGAGCATCACCTGAATCAAATAATGAAATAAAAACTATAGCTAACAACACCTATAAATAACACGGGTTTTGGTGTATAAAATTGATCGCTTGTGTATATTTACAAGTATCGCCAAGTCTTTTAATTTGGCTTTAAAAAAAAAATTAAAAAGCTTATGGCTTGTGCCGACACGAAAGTCCGCGGATTTTCTGCACCGTACTATTCATAGCTAAACGTAAGTAATTTCTTCAGCAGAATTAACCCTTCCTATACTTCTTCGTTTCTTCAAATACGTGAGTAAGTATTGCTTCTTCTAATTCAGAAAATTCAATACCTCTACGTGCCATAACAACTTCTGCTACTTCAAACGCTTTTTTAGTTAAGTAAGTCGAAAAACCAGAACTACCTCCCCAGCTATAACTAGAAATAAAGTTTCTTGGAAAACCTCCTCCGAAAATATTAGCCGAAACACCAACTACAGTACCGGTATTAAACATCGTATTAATACCACATTTAGAATGATCTCCCATCATCAACCCACAAAACTGTAACCCTGTCCTTGCAAAGTTCTCTGTTTCATAATTCCACAAGCGTACTTCAGCATAGTTATTTTTAAGGTTTGAATTATTAGAGTCAGCTCCAATATTACACCATTCTCCTAGAACAGAATTTCCTAAAAACCCATCATGCCCCTTATTTGAAAAACCAAATATTACAGAGTTATTCACCTCCCCTCCTACCTTGCTATATGGCCCGATAGTAGTAGCTCCATAAATTTTAGCTCCCATTTTTAAAGTAGCGTGGTCGCATAATGCAAAAGGTCCTCGAACCGCACACCCTTCCATCACCTCAGCATTTTTACCTATATATATTGGTCCGTTAGAAGCGTTTAATGATGAAAATAATACTTTAGCACCCTCTTCAATGAAAATATTTTCACGTGATATACACTGGACCCCTTCTGGAATTGGCTCAGAAACCAATCCTATAGTCAATAAATCAAAATCGGCCTGAATAGCAACTCCATTTTTCGCAAAAATATCCCAGGTATTATTTATTTTAATATACTCACAATCTACATCAAAAACTTCATAGGTATCAAAATCAACTTCATCTTGCCCTTCTGTTGTAAAAAATGCTAAAATTTCATCATCACAAAAAATAGCTTGATTTTCTGACAAATTTTTAATCATAGCAACCAATTCATCATTAGGTAAAAAAGAAGCATTTATCATTATGTTTTGCTCAAATTCTACCATTGGGTATTTATGCGACAAATACTCTTCTGTTATTGTTGACGTTGTGAACCCAAGGTGTTTTTCCCATTTTTCTCTAATAGTTAAAATACCTACACGAATATCAGCAACTGGTCTGGTATAAGTAAATGGTAATAATTGATTTCTTACTGGTCCGTCAAAAAGAATATAGTTCATAAAATAGTTTCTGAATTCAATAATCAAAGTTAAAATTTATAATACATATACAAAAACAAAAAAGCCTCCGATTTCTCGAAGGCTTTTAATATCTAGTAAATACGTGAAATTACTTTTTGAATTTTGCGTATTTAGTCTTGAACTTATCAATACGTCCAGCAGTATCTATTAACTTAGATTTACCAGTGTAAAATGGGTGAGAAGTTCTTGAAATTTCTAATTTGAATAATGGATACTCAACTCCGTCTACTTCAAGAGTTTCTTTTGTATCTACAGTAGACTTAGTTAAAAACACATCATTATTTGACATATCTTTAAACGCTACTAATCTATAATTTTCTGGATGTAAACCTTGTTTCATTTTCTTAATCTTAACATTTTCGAGGTGCAAATATATTACTTTAAATCTGTTTCAAAAAACTTATTTGTAAAATATTTTAAACTTTTTTCTATAACGATTTACTACATTTGTTCAATGATTATGTAATAACTAAAATAAGTTTTCATTAATTCAAAATTAAATAACAGCATCTATCTAAAATTCAAATGTTTAAAAAAACAATAACTTATAGTTTAGCCTTGGGTATTATTACTTCTGGAATATTTATTCTTCAATTTATAAATAATGTTCATACAGATCCACCAACAGTTTATGGCATTGTTAGTTTATTATCTATAGTTGTTCTAATTTTTTTAGGAATTAAAAATAATATTACTGAAAAATTCCAAATTAAAGATGGATTAAAAACAGGTATTGCTATTGCAGTTATTAGCGGGATAATTTATTGGATCTATCAAGTTATTCATGTGAAATTTATTGAACCTGAGTTAATTTATAAAATTCAGGATATAAAATTTAAACAATATGTTGAATTTTTCCCTGAAACATCAGCTGAAAAACTTACTACATTAAAAGACGAGTTTTTAGAAGGATACCATTTTAACAATTTTGTTGGAATTATGCTACCTAGTCTATTTACTGGTTTCATTACAGCAATGATTTCTTCTGCTATTTTGAAATATCGAATTCAAAATAACTCATAATCAATATGGATATTTCTGTTATCATTCCACTTCTTAATGAAGACGAATCATTAAAAGAGCTACATACATGGATTGCTTCAGTGATGCAAACTAATAATTATCCCTACGAAATACTTTTTATTGATGACGGATCTACCGATAATTCTTGGAAGGTAATTAACACTCTTTCACAAGAAGACAACAATGTAAAAGGCTTCAAGTTTTTAAGAAACTATGGTAAATCTCAAGCACTACACCTTGGTTTTTCAAAAGCAAAGGGGAATGTAGTTATTACTATGGATGCTGACCTACAAGACAATCCTGAAGAAATACCTGAATTATATGATTTAATTGCTAATCAAGGTTTTGATTTAATTTCTGGTTGGAAAAAGAAACGATATGATTCTGTTTTTGCAAAAAATCTTCCTTCGAAACTATTTAATTGGTGTGCTCGAAAAACTTCAGGTTTAAAGCTACATGATTTTAATTGTGGTTTAAAAGCATATAAAAACGAAGTTGTAAAAAATATAGATGTTTATGGTGAAATGCATCGTTATATTCCTGTACTAGCCAAAAATGCTGGGTTTAGAAAAATAGACGAAAAAATAGTACAACACCAAGCTCGTAAATACGGAAAAACAAAATTTGGAATGGATAGATTTATAAATGGATTCCTTGATTTATTAACAATATCTTTTCTTTCAAAATTTGGCAAACAACCTATGCACTTATTCGGTGCCTTAGGATCTTTATTATTTCTCATAGGATTTATTTTTGCTTTTTATTTAGGTATAGACAAGCTTATACTAAATCCAACTGGCAGACTAATCACACAGCGTCCTCAATTTTACATTTCACTTGTAAGCATGGTTATTGGTTCGCAATTATTCATTGCAGGTTTTTTAGGGGAATTAGTTTTACGAAATAACAAAAACCAAGACCGTTACAAAGTTGAAGAAGAATTATAGATTCAATCTATAATTCATTTTTATTACATTTACACACTATTTATTTAAGATTTAAAATGATATACGTAGCACCAGAAACTCTTGAAGTTGTAAATACATGGTTAACTCCAACCTTTGACAAGGACACGCAACATCAAATAAAAGAACTTATAGCCAACAACCCAGAGGAGCTAAAGGAAAGTTTTTACAAAAACTTAGAATTTGGAACTGGAGGTATGCGTGGTATTATGGGAGTAGGAACCAACCGTATTAACAAATATACATTAGGTAAAAACACTCAAGGACTTGCTAATTATTTAAAACAAGAACACCCAAATAAAGAATTAAAAGTAGCTATTGCATATGATTGCCGACACAACTCAAAATCATTAGCAAAATTAGTAGCTGATGTATTTTCAGCTAATGGAATTAAAGTGTTTTTATTCTCTGACTTACGACCTACTCCAGAGTTATCATTTGCAGTAAAACACTTAGGTTGTGATTGCGGTATTGTTTTAACAGCATCACACAACCCACCAGAATATAACGGTTATAAAGTGTATTGGAATGATGGCGGACAAATTGTACCTCCACAAGACACTGAAATAATTAATGCCATAAATGAGTTGGATTATGCAGAAATTAATTTTGACGCAATTGATAACTTAATTGAATTAATTGACACCGAATTAGATGAGACATTTATTGCGGCTTCTGTAGCTAATGGAAGTTTTGAAGGAACTGATCGCAATAATTTATCTATTGTTTTTACATCATTACACGGTACATCAATTACTATTTTACCAGAAACTTTAAAACGTGCTGGATACACAAATATTCATATTGTAGAAGAACAAGCAAAACCAAATGGCGATTTCCCCACAGTGAATTCACCAAACCCTGAAGAGCCGGAAGCATTAGCTATGGCAATGAAATTGGCAGAGGAAATAAATGCTGATATTGTTATTGGTACAGATCCTGACTCTGATAGAATTGGTATTGCAGTAAGAGATAATAATAATAAATTAGTTTTACTAAATGGTAATCAAGCCATGATAGTAATGACTGATTTTTTAATTGGTCAATGGCTAAAACAAGGGAGATTATCCGATAATGACTTTGTTGGTACTACAATAGTCTCTACTCCAATGATGCAAGAATTAGCAGATTATTATGGTGTTGAATGTAAAGTAGGTTTAACTGGATTTAAATGGATAGCTAAAATGATTCAGGATCACCCAGATCAAGCATTTATAGGTGGTGGTGAAGAAAGTTTCGGTTTTATGGTTGGAGATTTTGTTCGTGATAAAGATGCTGTAACAGCAGCATTATTAGCTTGTGAAATTACCAGCCAAGCCAAATCTAATAACAGCTTATTATACAACGAATTATTAAAATTATATGTTACTCATGGTTTCTACAAGGAACACTTAGTATCACTAGTTAAAAAAGGGATTACCGGGGCTGAAGAAATCGCTAAAATGATGGTTGATTTCAGAGAAAAACCATTAAAGAAAATAAACGGCTCTAAAGTTATTATGCTAGAAGACTACCAAGCTTCAACAATGAAAAACATTGTCACAGGTAAAGAATACCCTTTGAATATACCAAAATCTAATGTATTAATATACTATACTGAAGATGGAAGTAAAATTGCATGTAGACCTAGTGGTACAGAACCAAAAATAAAATTTTACATCAGCGTAAAAGAAACGTTAAAATCTGTTGAAAATTTTGAGAAAGTACAGCAAAAACTAGATATTAAAATTACTGCAATAATAAACGACCTGAACGTTAACTAAATGGAATATATAAAGAAATTATCACCATTTATTAAACCCTATAAAAAATTTGCTGGTTTAAATATTATCTGTAATATTTTCTATGCCTTTTTTAGCACATTAGCAATGATATCGCTAATACCGATGATTAATGTTTTGTTCGGTGAAAGCACCAGAATTACTACAAAACCAATATACAAAGGATTAAAAGAAATAAAATCTTTTACTCAGGACTACATTAATTACCTAGTAACTACAACTTCAGATAATGAAGGTCCACAGCAAGCTTTGTTATACATGATTATTTTAATAATCAGTATGTTTTTTCTAAAAAATATATTTAGTTATTTAGCAGTTTATTTCATGACTTTTTTAAGACATGGCGTCCTAAGAGATTTAAGAAATTCCGTTTATAAAAATGTTATTAATCTACCAATATCTTATTATTCTGAAAAGAAAAAAGGTGACGTTATTGCTCGAATTTCTGGCGATATTAATGAATTGCAAATTTCTCTTTTATCTGTTTTAGAACTTATAGTTAGAGAACCTTTGACTATAATATTTGCTATTGGAGCAATGTTTTTAATAAGTCCACAATTAACAATATTTGTATTCTTATTTATACCAATATCTGGTTTTATTATATCTACTATAGGGAAAAAATTAAAAAAGCATTCAGAAAAAGTTCAAAACGAACAAGGAGTCTTTTTATCCACTTTAGAAGAAACCTTAAGTGGGCTTAAAGTTATAAAAGGTTTTACTGCTGAAAAACAATTTAACAACAAGTTTCAAGAATCAACTCAGCGCTTTTATAATTTCTCAAACACACTAATTAACAGACAAAACCTTGCCTCCCCTACTAGTGAATTTCTAGGTATCGCAACAATAGCTTCTTTATTATGGTATGGAGGAAACATGGTTTTAGTAGACAAAACACTTTTAGGTGGTGACTTTATTGGATTTATGTCTTTAGCCTATCAAATATTAACTCCAGCTAAAGCAATTTCAAAAGCAAGTTATAGAGTAAAATCGGGTAATGCTGCTGCAGATAGAGTTTTGGAAATATTTAATAACGTTTCCACTTTAAAGGATAAAAAAGATGCTATTGAAAAAACTAGCTTTGAATCAGAAATAAATATTGATAATATTTCATTTAAATATGAAGACGATTACGTATTAAAAAACTTTTCTCTGGAAATTCCAAAAGGGAAATCAGTTGCATTAGTTGGTCAATCTGGAAGTGGAAAATCTACCATTGCCAATTTACTAACTCGATTTTATGACATCAATAATGGAAGTATCTCTATTGATAAAACTGATATCCGTGACTTAACCAAACAATCAGTTCGTGAGTTAATGGGTTTAGTGACACAAGATTCTATCCTGTTTAATGACACTATCAAAAATAACATCAAATTAGGTTCCGAAAATGCATCTGACAAAGAGGTTATTGAAGCTGCGAAAATTGCCAATGCGTATGAATTCATAAAAGATCTTCCTAAAGGTTTTGACACAAATATTGGAGATAGCGGTGGCAAATTATCTGGAGGGCAGAAACAACGTTTATCAATTGCTAGAGCAGTTTTAAAAAACCCTCCTATTATGATTTTGGACGAAGCAACTTCTGCATTAGATACTGAATCAGAAAAACTAGTACAGGTTGCATTGGAAAACATGATGAAAAACAGAACTTCTATAGTTATTGCACATAGGCTTTCTACTATTAAAAAGGCCGACATTATTATCGTAATGAAAAAAGGAGAGATTGTTGAACAAGGTAATCACGATGACTTGCTTGCAAAAGAAGGTATGTACAAAAGGCTTGTTGAAATGCAATCTATTGCATAAAAATCGATTATATTATAACAAACAAAAAGGCGAAACATAAGTTTCGCCTTTTATTTTTTAGTGACTATATAAAAAAGTTGGGGCTTTTAATATACAGTTCAACACTAATCCTTTAAAATAATAGTCCAAATATATAACTTATAAGCCTATTATCAAAATATATATTGTTTTTAATCGGGTTTTTTAACTTTTAATCGATGTTTTGTAGTTGTTAGATAATATCCATTAAACCTTTTCTTATTTTTAAAGTCATATAGTCTTACAAGAAATGATGACAGAAAAAGAACTCGTAACAGCGCTTAAAAACCATAGCTCCCTAAACATCGCTTTTAAGGAATTATTGAAGCAGTATAAGGAACGACTATATTGGCATATCAGGAAAATTGTAATCGACCATGATGACACTGATGATGTACTACAAAATACCTTTATAAAAGTATACAAAAACATCAGTAAATTTAAAGAAGATAGTCAATTATATTCTTGGATGTATCGTATTGCTACCAATGAAGCCATTACGTTTATTAATCAACGTGCTAAAAAAAATAATAGCGCCACTGAGGAAGTGCAACTAACAATATTAAACAACTTAACTGCTGATAATCATTTTGATGGAGATGAAATCCAAATGAAACTTCAAAAAGCAATTGCTACGCTTCCACAAAAACAACAATTAGTCTTTAACATGAAGTATTTTGACGCAATTAAATACCGAGAGATGTCTGAAATCTTAGAAACTTCCGAAGGGGCTCTAAAAGCATCATACCATATTGCTACTAAAAAAATAGAACAATACATCTTAAATAATTAAACCTTTTTGATTTATAACAGTCTAAGGAACAAATGAACAAGAATAATAAACATATTAAAACAGGCTTTACAGCTCCTGACAACTACTTTAATAATTTTGATAAGAAATTATTAAACAAACTTTCTATGGAAGAAAGCGAATCGGAGTTACCTATAAAAACGGGGTTTACGGCACCTGATGACTACTTTGAGAATTTTGAGAAAACTGTACTACAGAAACTTTCTGTTGAAGAAAAAAACCTAAATACTAAAAAACAAACTGGATTTACAACACCTGTAAACTACTTTGACAATTTAGAGAATGAAATTTTAAACAAAGTAACACCTACAGAAACTAAAGTAATTAAATTATTTAGTAAAAAACAATTCTTATATGTTGCTAGTACTGCTGCAATACTAGTTTTAAGTTTCTTTATTTTAAACCCAACTAATTCAAATTTACCTACTTTTGACGATATTGAATATGCCACAATTGAAGAATATTTAAACACTGAAGATTTGGATATTTCAGCGCTTGAACTTGCTGATTTATATGAGGTTGAAACAAACGATTTAGATAATATCTCTTTTTTGAATATTGAAGATGAAAACATTTTAAATTATTTATCCGAAGAAACAACTTCTGATGACTATTATGACAGTGAACTATAAAACAAAAAAAAACATAATGAAACAACTATTATCTATATTAATTACGCTACTATTTATTAGTACAGCATTTGCTCAACACCCTAAGAGAAAGAAAATAAAAGCTTTAAAAACAGCACACATCACAAATGAGCTAAACTTAACAAGTAGTGAAGCAGAAAAATTTTGGCCTATTTACAATGCTTCTGAAGACAAACATCATCAGTTACGTAATGAATCAAGGCAATTACGCCGAAAACTAAAAGAAGATTTTGACGGGATTTCTGAAAGTGAAGCCAAAATTATTTTACAAAAATCAATTGACTTACAAGACAGGATGCATAAAGAGCAAAACAAATTAACATCCGATTTAATTCAGTTTTTACCAGCTAAAAAAATTATTTTACTAAAAAAAGCTGAAGAAGACTTTACCCGTAAATTGATTAAAAAATTTAAAGAACATAGAAGCTCTGGAAAAGAAAGAAATATGCCACCTCTACATAATAGAGGTCCTCAATAATAAAAAAAGAGAAGCAAATAGCTTCTCTTTTTTATTATCTAAACTTTAGTTTTGACACACTACCTTTCCCTGCAACATAAGCAACACTATCATTTAAAAAACGAATTGTATAATACCCTTTATCACTTAAATGTTTCCATGTATTTCCTGAGTCATTTGAATAATCTACTCCATTAAACCCTACAGCAACTAACTCTTTAGCATTACTATTTGGCCTATATCGCACACAACTTCTATACCCAGGAGATTTTCCTTCAGCCACTAAGCTCCATGTTTTTCCCCCATCAATAGTTCTAATTTTATTCTGTTTATTGGCCTCAGGGTGAGTATAATCACCCCCAATAGCAAAACCAATATTTTCATCATAAAAATCAATTGAATATATCCCTGAACTTTCTGTTCCTTGAATAATTGGTGTATCATAAACTTGCCATGTTTCTCCTCTATTAGGCGAGTATAATATCCTACTTACATTCCCTCCTGTTGCTACCCATGTATGATTTCCAATGATTTTAATATTAGTGTCACTTGCTGCAAACGCTCCCTCTCCTACTGACACTTTTGGGGAAATATTACAAGGTGATTTCCCCCATGTATTACCTCCATCACGAGTAATAATAATAGACATACAACCATCTGTTTGATCACCTATAGCAATTCCTTCATCATTATTCCAGAAATCTATCGAATCATAAAAAACCTTTTCGTGCACTTCTTTATAAACCAAAACACCATCTTTATACACTAATCCAGGGTTTTCGATACTTACAGTAAATGTTGAAAATTTTGTACAAGCTAATGCTCTGAAATTAGGATTATGAATTGTATCTTTTTTAAAAAGCTCAACAAACTCATTAGAATGCCCTTCTTTTATCATTGTTGCTCCGTCGGAAGTTGCTATTATAACTTTATCTCCTGAAATTTCTAAAGCCCTTACATTTAGCAATGAATCTTGCAAAATAGTTTCTATTTCTACTACACTAAAATCACGAGCAACACTCTTTTTTACATTTTTACAACTAAAAAAAGCATACATCACAACACTAATAAATAATAATCGACTCATAACATTCATTTTTCGTAAATATACAATACTTTTGTAGGCTGATTTATTCAATCCTATAATATATCCAAATGAGATTACATAGAAACTTAACATACGCAGTAATTGATAGTATAAGAGATGTTTTTAATGAAGACATGTATGCTGGAAAAGCCGTAGAACAAGCTTTAAGACGTGATAAACGTTGGGGTTCTCGTGACCGTAAATTTGTTGCTGAAACTATTTATGATATCATTCGATGGAAACGTTTATATGCAGAAATAGCAGAAGTTAGCGAGCCTTTTACACGTCCAAATTTATGGCGGCTATTCTCTGTTTGGTGTGTCTTAAGAGGTATTGAATTACCAGATTGGAGCCAAATTGAACCTACTCCTTCAAGAAGAATTAAAGGTCGATTTGATGAATTGTCTAAAATCAGAAAATTTAAAGAATCTATTCCTGATTGGATTGATGAAATTGGTGTTAAAGAACTTGGCGAAAAAGTTTGGACTAAAGAAATAGCTTCTTTAAACATACAGGCTGAAGTAATTTTAAGAACCAATACACTTAAAACTACAAAAGAAGCTTTACAAGCAAAATTATTAGAAGAAGGTATAGAAACAGTTAATTTACCTAAACATCCAGATGCAATAAAATTAGTAGAGCGTGCTAATGTATTCAGAACCGAAGCTTTTAAGCTTGGATGGTTTGAAGTACAAGATGCATCTTCACAATTAGTAGCTGCATATTTAGATGTTAAACCAGGTATGAAAGTTATTGACACTTGTGCAGGAGCTGGTGGTAAAACACTACATTTAGCTGCTTTAATGGAAAACAAAGGACAATTATTTGCTATGGATATTTACGAAAGTAAATTGCGTAAATTAAAAGTTCGTGCTAAAAGAGGTGGGATTCATAATGTCACTTTAAAAACAATTGATTCTACTAAGCCTATTAAAAAACTGCATGATAAAGCAGACAGGGTTTTAATTGATGCCCCTTGTAGTGGTTTAGGTGTTTTAAGAAGAAATCCAGATTCTAAGTGGAAACTACAACCTGAGTTCTTAGATAACATTCGTAAAACACAACAAGAAATTTTATGTAGTTATTCTAAAATGGTTAAGCCAGGAGGAAAACTTGTTTATGCAACCTGTTCAGTTCTGCCTTCTGAAAATCAAGAACAAGTAAAACAATTTTTAGCTACTAATGAGGAATTTACATTTGTTTCTGACAAAAAAATATTAGCTTCAGAAAGTGGTTATGATGGTTTTTATATGGCCTTATTAGAACGTAAATCAAAATAAGAATATAATTGATAACAGTATACACAAAAAGGGATCGTAAATACGATCCCTTTTTACATTTATAAAATATAGCCTTCACTACATTATAATATCATTTGTCCATACATAAGGCTCCGGAATATCAGTATCATCAATTAACTGTCTAATATCTATTTCTATCCCTCTACTCATATTTGTAATAGGTACATCATTAGGACCTCCTTCAAACGGATTCTCTGAATTCTCTCCTATCTTTTCCATCGTATGGAATACCCAAGAAATTAACGTACTAAACAGAATTGAAAACCAGACAAACTTCTCTCCAATAAACACCTGTATTTGATGTAATAAACTTGTATGAGATGTATGATTCGCTAAATCTACTAAAATATGATCACCGATTTTTTCAAATTCTTCCATTATTCCAAATGGTACGAGTAATATAAAAATCCATACAAATATGTAATTCATTGTTGCATATTGCCTTGGATACGGGAAGTTTTTAATTCGCTCACTTTTCCCTTGCAAGGTGTAAAACTCTTTCACCATATTAACCAATTCCATGTGCCTAAAGTCTTCTATCAAGCCTTTTTCTTTTAATTCTCGCAAACGTTTAGACTGAATTCCCAACAATTGAGAAGCTTGATTTCCTTTAGCAAAAACTTCATTATATTCTTGCTCAGAAATATATGGTTTAATAACATCGGCTATTGGATATGTATCTTCACATACTACAAACTGACTCTCTCTAAACTTCCTGTTAGCCCTATCCTCTTTCAAATGCATTTCCCATGGCTTATCTTTACGTAATTGGTAGCGTAGTGCAGTTAACCAAGCTATATGCCTATGTACTAATTCTCTTTTAACCTTATATAATTCTTCTTTACTCAACCCAGATTTTACATGATCATTTGTAATAAAATCTTTTAGCATAATAGTCCAAGTACGAGAAGCGTTGACAATACCTCCCCATATTTTTCTAGCTTCCCATAATCGATCATAGGACGCGTTATTTTTAAAACCAATAACAAAAGCAGTTGCGGTTCCTAAAACTCCTAACGGTAACCATGGCACATGTAACCACTTCCATCCTACTACATCAAATAAAAAAACGGGGATTGACGACAAGAAAAAGAACAATAGTAAATCTCTAATTGTCCATTTTAAAATCCCTTTAATTGGAAAAATTCTTTTTGTATACATATATAAAATTAGAGTTCCGAATTTATAAAAAAGAATTATCAATTCAAATTACTGGCTAACAAATAAAAGTAGTTAACAATTATATATACCAGTGTTAATTAAAAGCATTTTGTTCGCTTATTAAATCGGTTAAAATACGTACTTTTGCATCTTTAAATAACACAACAAAAAAGTTATATAGATGATTCACTTCTTTGGAAACACAAACAGCACTATATTCGCTGTACAAACAACAAAAGAACTTTCTAACGAAGCAGTTGAAAAACTGACTTGGTTATTTGGTAATCAACCTAAAATAAACGCAGCATCAGTAGATGCTTTTTTTATTGGACCTAGAGCTGCAATGATTTCTCCTTGGAGTACCAATGCGGTTGAGATTACACAAAACATGACTATTGAAGGAATCATCCGTATTGAAGAGTACAAAAGTACTTCAGAAAATAATACTGATTTTGACCCAATGTTATCACAGAAATTTTCTGAATTAAATCAGGATATATTTGTTGTTAATGTACAACCAGAAGCTGTTTTAGATATTGATGATATTGCTGCTTACAACCAACAAGAAGGGTTAGCTTTAAGTAATGAAGAAGTTGCTTACTTAGAAGAGATGGCTACTAAAATTGGCAGAAAATTAACCGATTCTGAAGTATTCGGTTTTTCTCAAGTAAACTCTGAGCACTGTAGACATAAAATATTCAATGGAACCTTTATCATTGACGGAGAAGAAATGCCTTCTTCTTTATTCAAATTAATTAAGAAAACATCTGCTGAAAGCCCACAGGGAATTGTGTCAGCATATAAAGATAATGTTGCTTTTATTGAGGGACCAAAAGCTACTCAGTTCGCACCAAAGTCTGCTGATAAACCAGACTTTTATCAAGAGTCTGAATTCAACTCAGTAATTTCATTAAAAGCAGAAACACATAACTTCCCAACTACAGTAGAGCCTTTTAATGGTGCTGCAACTGGAGCTGGAGGAGAAATTAGAGACAGACTTGCTGGTGGTAAAGGATCTTTACCTTTAGCAGGAACAGCGGTTTACATGACCTCATATTCTCGTTTAGAAGAAAACAGACCTTGGGAACAAGCCATGGACGAGCGTAAATGGTTGTACCAAACTCCAATGGATATTTTAATAAAAGCGTCTAACGGAGCATCTGATTTTGGAAACAAATTCGGACAGCCTTTAATTACTGGTTCTGTATTAACATTTGAGCATGATGAAGATGCCAGAAAACTTGGTTTCGATAAAGTAATCATGCAAGCTGGTGGTATTGGATACGGAAAAGCAGAACAAGCATTAAAAGATACTCCTGAAGAAGGAGATAAAATAGTAATATTAGGTGGTGAAAACTACCGAATTGGTATGGGTGGTGCTGCGGTATCCTCTGCCGATACTGGAGGAAATAGTGAAGGTATTGAACTAAATGCTATTCAACGTTCTAACCCAGAAATGCAAAAACGTGCTGCCAATGCAGTAAGAGGGATGGTAGAAAGTGACATTAACCCTATCGTTTCTATTCATGATCATGGAGCTGGTGGACACTTAAACTGTTTATCAGAATTAGTAGAAGATACCGGAGGAAAGATCGATTTAGATAAGTTACCTGTTGGAGACCCTACTTTATCCGCTAAAGAGATTATCGGAAACGAATCTCAAGAGCGTATGGGATTAGTAATAGGTAAAAAAGATGTAGATACTTTACAACGTATTGCTGATCGTGAACGTTCTCCTATGTACGAAGTAGGTGATGTTACTAATGACGATCGTTTTACATTTGAATCTAAAACTACTGGTGAAAAACCGATGGATTTAGAATTGTCTGATATGTTTGGAAGCTCTCCAAAAACAATCATGAATGATACAACTATTGTTCGTAATTATGATGAGCTTACCTACGATGTTAAAAACATGGACAACTACTTAAACCAAGTATTACAGTTAGAAGCTGTTGCTTGTAAAGATTGGCTGACAAACAAAGTTGACCGTTGTGTTGGTGGAAAAGTAGCAAAACAACAATGTGTTGGTCCGTTACAATTACCATTAAACAATGTTGGTGTAATGGCTTTAGATTATAAATCTACCGAAGGAGTAGCTACTTCTATTGGTCACGCACCTATTAGTGCGTTGATTGATCCTCTTGCAGGAAGTAGAAATGCTATTGCAGAGTCCTTATCGAATATTATTTGGGCACCATTAAAAGATGGATTGTCTTCTGTATCACTTTCAGCTAACTGGATGTGGCCTTGTAAAAACGAAGGAGAAGATGCTCGCTTATATAGTGCAGTAAAAGGAATTTCAGATTTTGCTATTGAATTAGGAATTAACGTACCCACTGGTAAAGATTCTTTATCAATGAAGCAAAAGTACCCGAATGAAGATGTAATTTCTCCAGGTACGGTTGTTATTTCTGCAGGAGCCAACTGTAATAATATTAATAAAATTGTTGAGCCGGTTTTCAAAACAGGTAAAGGGAATGTGTACTACCTAAACTTATCTCAAGACAATTTTAAACTAGGAGGTTCTTCTTTTGCTCAAGTAGTGAATAAAATCGGAACAGAAACTTCTACCATAAAAGATGCTGCCAAATTTAAAACAGCTTTTAATACGATTCAAGATTTAATTAAAGCGGATAAAATTGTTGCTGGACACGATGTTGCTTCTGGTGGATTAATTACTACTTTATTAGAATTGTGTTTTGCTGATAATAATATTGGAGCAAATCTTGATTTAACTAAATTAGGAGAAGCTGATTCAATTAAAGTATTGTTCTCAGAGAACAACGGAATTGTTTTACAATCAGTAGACAACAGTATAGAAAAAGTATTAACTGATAACAATATTGAATTCTTTAACATTGGAGAAGTAACTGCTACTAATGAAGTAAACATCATTAACGGTTCAGATGCTTTTAACTTTAATGTATCAGAATTAAGAGATACTTGGTTTAGAACCTCAGCTTTATTAGATGCTAAACAATGTGCTAATAATAAAGGTGAAGAACGTTTTATCAATTATAAATATCAAGCTTTAGACTATACCTTCCCTACTCACTTTACAGGAAGTATCACTGATGTAGTTGGTGATATAAAAGGAGCGAGACCTAAAGCGGCAATTATCCGTGAAAAAGGATCAAACTCTGAACGTGAAATGGCAAATGCTATGTATTTAGCTGGCTTTGATGTGAAGGATGTTCATATGACTGATTTAATATCGGGTCGTGAAACATTAGAAGATATTAAATTTATAGGTGCTGTTGGAGGATTCTCTAACTCAGATGTTTTAGGTTCTGCTAAAGGTTGGGCTGGAGCATTTAAATACAATGAAAAAGCAAATACTGCTTTAAAGAATTTCTTTAAGAGAGAAGACACCTTATCAGTAGGTATTTGTAACGGAGCACAATTATGGATGGAATTAGATTTAGTAAATCCTGATCATAAAGTACACGGAAAATTAATTCATAACGACTCTCAAAAACATGAGAGTAACTTTACATCGGTTACCATACAAGAGAATAATTCTGTAATGCTAAATACCTTAGCAGGAACCAAGTTAGGAGTTTGGATATCTCACGGAGAAGGAAAGTTTAACTTACCGGAAGACGAAGCAAACTACGAAATAGCTGCTAAATACGGTTATGATGGATACCCCGCAAACCCAAATGGTTCAGACTATAATGTAGCCATGATGAGTTCTAAAGACGGTAGACACTTAGTAACAATGCCACATATTGAACGTTCTATTTTCCAATGGAACTGGGCAAACTATGTTGATGGCAGACAAGATGAGGTTTCTCCTTGGTTAGAAGCTTTTGTTAACGCTAGAAAATGGCTAGAGAATAAATAGCATTCTCTAATACAAATATAAAAAACCGCTTTTGATACATTCAAAAGCGGTTTTTTTTATAACTAAATGCAATATTTAAAAACTCATTTTAAAAACGATATGTGAGTTGTAAAAACCAGCCCTTTCAATTGCTTTTTGAGATGCAATATTATCGACCGTTGTTGAACAAATAGGTTTCCTTTTATTTTCTAAGGCAATGTTTACTAACTCAGACAAAACTCTAGTTCCTAATCCCTTTTTACGATTATGTTGCTTTACAACCATTCCTACATCTGCATATTCTGGTTGACTATCACTTAACCTACATTCACCAGTTGCTAAAACCACATTACCTTCCTCAACTACATATATTTCTCCACGTTGAATAAGGTTATCAGTATACCCAAATGAATCATCAAATCCGATTTCTTCTTTAAAAAAAGCCCTAATTCTATCTGCATCTAAAGTAGTTGCTTTATTTAAATTCAATATATCTGTAGCTACTCTTTTCTCTTGTTCTGAAGAAAAAGTATAATTAATTGTGTTAGCTTGAATAGATTTCGCAGACAGCAAACAAGCGTTAAATAAAGTAGGTTCTATAGAACTCAAATGAGCTGAAATAATCAAGCACTTGTTTATCAATTCAGTAACTACGGTATTCATTAAATAACGATGAGCATCAATTAAAAATAATTGATTCAAACCCTTATCCTGATCTATACAGCAATAACCTATTTCTTCTTCTTTATTTTTTATTAGATAAACTGTAGCATTAGCTATATACAACGCTTCCCACATACCATCTAAAGAAGCTATAAAATTGGAATACAGTTGTTTTCTATACTGTATAACCGTATCTGTAAGTTCTGATTGACAGAAATTAATATTATTTTCCATATTTCTCTATTAAATGATTTTCCAATTTATCTAATGGATAATTCTCAAATACCGTTAAATAATCTAATGCTATTCCATCAACCTCAGCAATAAACACATAACTAAGTAATTCATAATTTTCATTATCTATAGCTTTAAAAATAGCATTTACCGATCTTAACAAATGAGTTGCTCGTTCTTGTATTAAATCTTTTAAAATGTTTTTAGTACTCGGTTGAATCATTATGTTTAAATTCAATTGAAAAAACAATTTATCATTTCGTAACTGATTAAAGAGTTGCTTAATTAAATTCACTAGCTGTTCTTTTGGGTTAGCAATCACACCTGAGGTTTCATTCATTTCAATCATTCTCTGAGTTGTTTCATTAAAAATCGCCCGTAACAATGCTGTTTTAGAAATAAAATGATGATACACCAACCCCTTAGAAACCTCAGCCTCTACACATATTTTAGCCATTGAAGTATTCTCAAAACCAAACTCTGAAAAAAGATGCGTAGCAACTCGCATTACTTCCTTTCTTTTATTACTCATATAAACACCTTAAAAACAAACCGACCAATCGGTTTGTTTTGCAAATATACTTTAATTAACCAATTAAAAAAGTATTTTTGTTTTACTATTTAAAATTTCTATTATAATATATGACATATTTTAAAGCTATTAAACCCCCAAATTTCAAAGAAGTGCAGCAATTAGCTTCTGAAATTTGGAACGACAACTATACAGGTATTATCAGTCAAGAACAGATTGATTATATGCTGGATTTAATGTACAATACCAAACGCTTACAGCAAGATTTAAATGAAGGCTACCAATGGGAATTAATCATAAATAATGGAGAAACTATTGGATATTTAGCATATGTAATAAAAAAAGACAATCGAGTATTTTTAAGTAAAATATATTTAAAAACTTCAGTTCAAGGAATAGGACTAGGTAAATTAGCGCTTAACAGAGTAAAAGAATACGCAAAAAACAAAGACTGTAAGTCCGTATATTTAACCGTTAACAAACGTAATATAAAAGGGGTTAGAGCATATAAAAAAACAGGTTTTACTATAATAACTGAAGAGATAACTGATATAGGAAATGGATATGTTATGGATGATTATGTGTTTGAACTAGGCATACAATCGTGAATCAAAACAAAATTAGTACAAAACCTTTTCATACATTTTCTTGAAAAATCGCGCCGTTTTTTCTAATTTGCAGGGTACTACCAATTTTAAAATCCATATATGATCAATATTACACGTCTATTCGATTTCCCATATTATCAATTAGAAAAATACAACCTTGATAAAGCCCTAGTTACTAAATACAATGGTGAATGGATTGCTACTTCAACTCAAGAGTATATCAATAAAGCTAACGCTATAAGTAGAGGGTTGATAAATTTAGGAGTACAACCAAATGATAAGGTTGCTATCATTTCTATGACCAATAGAACAGAGTGGAATATTTGTGATATTGGAATTTTACAAACAGGGGCTCAGGATGTACCTATCTACCCTACCATTACTCAGGAAGATTATGAATATGTATTAAATCATAGTGAAGCAAAATATTGCTTCGTTTCTTGCCAAGAAGTATTAAATAAAATAAACGCAATAAAACAAAATGTACCATCTCTTAAAGGAATTTATTCTTTTGATACTTTAGATGGCTGTCCTAATTGGACTGAAGTTTTAGAATTAGGTAAAAATGAAAGTAACCAAAATGAAGTAGAGCAACGTAAAGCTGCCGTAAAAGAAAATGATTTAGCTACCTTAATTTATACTTCAGGTACTACTGGACGACCTAAAGGGGTTATGCTTACTCATAAAAACATTACCAGTAACGCATTAAATAGTGCTGCTAGATTACCTATTGATTTGGGCAGGTCAAAATCACTAAGCTTCTTACCGGTATGTCATATTTATGAGCGCATGTTATTATACATGTACCAATATTGCGGGACAACTATCCACTTTGCAGAATCATTAGAAACAATTAGTGACAACCTAAAAGAAGTTAGCCCAGATGTAATGAGTGCCGTGCCAAGACTTTTAGAGAAAGTTTATGATAAAATCTATGCCAAAGGAGCGGATCTTACAGGTATTAAAAAGAAATTATTTTTCTGGGCAATAGATTTAGGATTACAATACAAGCCTTATGGAGAAAATGGTGCTTGGTATGAGTTCAAATTAAAAATAGCTAGAAAATTAATTTTTAGCAAATGGCAAGAAGCTTTAGGAGGAAATTTAAAAGCAATTGCTTCCGGAAGCGCAGCTTTACAAGCTAGACTTGCAAGAGTATATAACGCAGCAGGAATACCTGTAATGGAAGGGTATGGTTTAACTGAAACGTCACCTGTAGTATCTGTCAATGATATGCGTGAAAATGGTTTCAGAATTGGTACTGTTGGAAAATTATTAGCGGACACCGAGGTGAAAATTGCTGCTGATGGGGAAATCTTAGTTAAAGGACCACAAGTAATGCTGGGATACTATAAAGACGAAGAAAAAACTGCGGAAGTACTTAAGAATGGATTTTTTCACACAGGTGATATCGGAGAAATTGATAGTGATGGTTTCTTAAAAATTACGGATCGTAAAAAAGAAATGTTTAAAACTTCTGGTGGTAAATATGTAGCTCCTCAAGTATTAGAAAACCAATTTAAACAATCACGTTTTATTGAACAAATTATGGTTGTTGGTGATGGCGAGAAAATGCCTGCCGCTTTTATTCAACCAAACTTTGAGTTTATTGAAGACTGGGCAAAAATACATAATGTAAGTCTTGGTGATTCTAATGAGGAAATTATTAGTAACCAGCAACTAATTGATCGTATTCAAAAAGAAGTTTCAGAACATAACACAAAGTTTGGGAAATGGGAACAAGTGAAACGTTTTGAATTGACTCCAGATGTTTGGAGTATCAAGGATGGACACCTTACGCCTACCATGAAAATGAAGCGTAAAATAATTAAAGGAAAATACCTAGACCTTTATAATAAGATCTATGAAAAAAACTAATTTTCAAATCTTACAAACAATAAAAACAGCCCCAATATTGGAGCTGTTTTTATTTAACACTATTTTATTATGCATGCATAATAATTTTTAGTATATTTGGTACAATCTAATTATACCCCTAATATACAAAAAATGACAGAAAAGACAATCGATCATGTTTTACGAGCCACTTGGCAAGCGGTTGCAAAATCATATAATGAAGAAGCTAGTAAATATGGAGCTACAATGGCTATTGCTTTTACGCTCTTAAATATTGATAAAGATGGCACTGCCTCTACAGCTTTAGGTCCAAAAATGGGCATGGAAGCTACTAGCCTTTCGCGCACATTAAAGAACATGGAAGACAAAGGATTAATTTATCGTAAGAAAAACCCAGATGACGGTAGAAGTGTTTTAATTTTTTTAACCGATTATGGAATAGATATGAGGAATATCTCCAAAGAAAAAGTGCTAGCCTTTAATGAAATCATTAATAAAAACTTAAGCGCAGAAAAAATTGCTCATTTCCATGAAGTTTCAAACACCATAGTAGATTTGATACAACAACGTAAAATATTTAATAAAAAACAAACTAATTAAAATGCAAAGACTCATCAAAAAAATTGCAGTAA